>Ga0206960_1099_pt1 | contig 21633 bp, 31 predicted proteins | sample Alteio_BWOrgHeat_29_FD_153255 | JGI IMG/M metagenome (GOLD analysis project Ga0206960, IMG submission 153255) | Enriched cells from forest soil in Barre Woods Harvard Forest LTER site, Petersham, Massachusetts, United States -... | ecosystem: Environmental > Terrestrial > Soil > Temperate forest >... | reverse complement strand
ATGTGCTGGATTTGAGCTCAATCGCACATACGTCGAAGAATGCATTATTAGTCAATATGAATACTCCACGCTAGCAGCGTCAATGCTGGGTGCTAGTCAGACCGTTGATAACCATCGCGCTACCGTTACTAACTGCTTCTACGACTCCACCATCGGGGGTACTGGAACCGGTGCTCAGATTGTTGCCGCTAATGTCAATCAGACTGCTCTGACATCAAATATTAACACATTCACTGGTTCGACCAATCTCACCATCATTGCATCTCCCGGTACCATAAACGCAGCATGGGCTGCCACTAATGGATACATGCGATTCCAGGCTCTTGATACCGTATCGGGTACTGTGCGATGGTATTTAGCGTCATATACCGCTGCGAGCGGTACTACCATTTCTGGTGTTCATACGCTTGGCCTATATCCTAACCAGTCTAATGTAACTACATCCAATGCGGCAACGCCACCCATTGGAGCATCCGCACTCCCATCTGCGACACTCTTCTCGGGTTCACTTCTACAGCCAGCCACCGGACCATTCGCCAATGGTATGAGACTGCACGGCACGGGAGCACAAGATTCTTGTTGTATCGACTTTCATCAAACTAGTGGCAACTACTACGTTGGAACAGGAATAGATGTTGGTGCGACCGACTCCAACTATTGGTTTGATTGTTTGGCCGTGCAGGTCATTCAGGCTGGCTTGTCTAGTTTCGGGGTAGAACTACAGGGAGCCAAGGGCACCAACTTCTGTGCCCGCAACAACCACTTCTTCGGCGGTTCACCCGGCATCGGGGGGGTCAACTCTCGCGGCACGGGCGGTACCTACGCGTACACACTGCCAGCGATGCCGAACTACTGGGATGGTCATCAGCTCGCCAATGGTGAGCCGATGCCAACGGTGGGGACTGGCTCCATTTTCCAAGTATGGCCCAACGCGGGATATCAGCCACAGGGTGTTGGAACACCAGATACTGGCGCACCCACATCTATAGCAGCGGCTGCGCCGGGAACCCTTTTACCTGGAACTACAGTTCAGGTCGCCCCTGCTGGGGTGTACGTCAATCAGTGGATTCGTTGGACCATCGGGCTTAACCAGACGACTGGCGCGCGTACTGCGGCTATGTCTGTGATCGTCAAGTTTGGTACGCTCAATACCACCTCTGACGCGGCCATCGCCACGTTCACGTTTGGTGTGGGCTCTGCGGTCGTAGACGCTGGGGTTCTTACTCTTGATTGTCGTATTCTGACGATCGGGGCTGCCGCGACAGCGGCGTGCACTGCTTATTATGTCCACTGCCCCACGACTGCTGGAACGACGGCTGGTACTGGCGTTCCCCCTAACCCTCCCACATCAACAGCCACATTCAATACGGGTCTTGATAATCCAGGGCCTGCGTATTTCCATGTTGACGTAGTGGGCGGTACGTCCGCTGTTATGACGGGCACCGGTTCTGCCCAGATAATGCGATAGAAAGCGGACGATCATGGATACTTACCTTATTTCATTTCACGTAGCAACTAAATCTCAATCCAATAATCCCGATGGCTCTACCCAGTACATCACAATTATAGAGTCCACTACAGATTCAGCAAATGGATCAATATCTATTGATACAAGCGATCCTACACTCGATACATTTTTTATCATTAACGGAGACTACACCGCCAGCGTCACGCCAGTTTGAATTAAGTAGGTAGACGATGGTCCAAACTCCGAGTTGGTTTTTCGGAGGGCCAGACGCCTATGATGCGTTCCATCGTGCTAGGGAATTCCAGCCCAACGCCAGCAATGTCAACGCGAATGCCAATGCCGGTTCGGCCAGTGTCAATGTTGTCGCATACGGTCCAACACCGCATGTCACAGCGGTCGCGCCGACCGCAAATGTTGCCTGCGTCGCACACGCCCCGCAGACCGAGACAAATAAGGCGATTGCTGGTGTCGGACAAATATCCGTCCATGCGTTCAATCCAACCCCGAACGTTACAGCAAACGCAGGGACTGCAAGTGTCGGTTGCCATGCACTTCAACCAGGAGTGCGGTTTGGTGTAGGTTCGGCATCAGTCAATGTCCGCGCGTTTCAACCTATTGCGCATGTTACCGCCAATAGCGGACATGCAGTCGTCACTGTCACCGCGTCTAACGCTGTAGGACATGTTACAACATCCACTGGTGCTGCAAGTGTCAGTGTTCACGGATTTAATCCGATCGTACATGTTGCGGCGGTTGCTGGTCGTGCCACAGTGACCTGCACGGCGTCGTCTCCGGTACCAAGTGTTCAAGGTCATTTTGGTAGCGCCAGCGTCGGCGTGTCTGCTCACAATGCGACCGCTGGTGTGCGTACACCAGCACTGTCGGCCAGTGTTACAGCACTGGCAAAGCAACCAATTGGACATGTCACCGCATTCGCGGGACGCGCGTCCGTTGGCGGCATGGCCTACAATCCCACCTGCACGCCTGGTGACCGCGGCTTCGCTGGTGTCGCGTCGGTCGGTGTTATCGCTTACGGCCCCATCGCACACGTCGTTGCCTTTGCTGGTTGTGCGGTGGTTGGGTGTATCGCATCCGGTGCGGTCTGTAATATCAAGAACCCAATCACCATCATTATTGGCGGAGCGGATGGTGCTGGTGGTCCAGCGAGCGACAAGAATTATGATCGTAAACCCAGGGTGCCGACACTCTCTCAGCAATACGACGCACTCTTGAACGCAGGTGACATCTCGTTTGACGAGTGGCTTGGATTACAGATGATCCATGGCGTCGTGCCGGTAATGGCAGACGCATATGTTTGCCCAGGCACCATGTGTGCGATGGCCTCCCACATTGACCTTGGTGTCGTGGGCAATTTTGTTAAGGACAAGTATGGCGCACGCGGTCTTCGATGTCGATGGGACTGTGGCTGCATATCCGCAGGAATGTCAGGCATTAATGGGTGCGCTACTGGCGGCGGGCCACCGCGTGTCAATCCTCACTGGTAGTTCCAACATGCCCGTCACGCAACAGGACTTTGATGAGAAGGCGAACTATCTCAGGAGTCTCGGCATGGGCGAGAGTTACAACGACATGACGGTGATCTCTAATCAAATCAAAGGCGGACTACCGCAGGCTAAGGCGGACTGGTTGCAAATGGCGGGAGCCGATATTTACGTGGACAACTCAAAGGCCAATGCGTCCGCAGCAATTGGTGTTGTTGATATGGTGCTCGTTCCGTGGGCGACAAGGGTTTAGGAGTTACATGACCGACGTTACTTATCGACTGCGCATTTCTCTTGAACCGGACACGGATACGGTTGTTGAGAAGACCACAGACCCTAACGCATCAGAAGACGTTGCCGCTTGCGAAATCTTCAAGTCCGTTGAGGAATCCAGAGTAACCGTTGGTCTCGCTTATCCCCACTCAAAATCTGACAAGGGAGTAGCTGCTGACGGTCACATCGACTTCGCCGGTCGTAGTGCGGTGGAGAAGGCGTGCTGGTCGTTCACATCAAAGTCACGCAGCATTGGTATTCAACACCGCGATGGAACGGAGGGCCACGGCACTGTCGTGGAGAGTGGAATTCATCGTGGACCCGACTGGATAATCAAGGGTGATGGCGGGGAAAAAACAATTGTCGATGGGGATTGGGTCATGGCTGTCCAGTGGGACGCTCCGACCTGGGATCTCATCAAGTCCAAGCGTCTCAACGGGCTATCGCCCCAAGGTCGCGCTAAGCGCGGGACGCCTACGCCAGAAGCTCTGGCGAGTCTTAGGAGCCATTGATGCCCGATACAGAAGTTGCAATTACGGAATTATTGGAGATTGACCCAGATCGCGTTGACGCGGTGTCCAGTCCAGCTAACGGCACTGATTGGCTTATCCTAAAAGCCATCGATGATAGCGAAACGGTTGCAACTACTGACGAAGTTCTTGCAGAGATTGCCGAAGTCACCAAAACCGATGACCGCGCCAAGTGCGACGCATGTGATGGCATTGTCAAGTCTGACGACGTATGCAAGAAATGCTTCGGCAGTGGAGTGCTTCCGAGACTTGGTGAGACTCCAGAAGAGTTCATTGCTGCCGTAAAGGCGAGTGCTCCAAGTGGCGCGCCAGTACCAGTGCGTACAGACTGTCCCACTTGCGTCAACGGTTACCTTCCCGACGATAAGGTCTGTCCAGATTGCGATGGCAGCGGGAAAGACTCAACGGAACCGCCCTCCGACAAGCTCAACCGCGTTGACGCGGATGGACACAAGATACATGAGGGTGACGCCAAGGGCCGCGAAAAGATCGACAAGTCCGCGGAACTCTGCGACGATGACGATTGCGACATTTGCAAGGAACTCTTCGGTGACGAGTTTACCGTCGAAAAGGCAAAACTGAAGGCGAAGACGCGTAACGCACTACCTGACAGTGCATTCGCGTTGCCCGGAAGACGTTATCCGATTCACGACATTAGTCACGCACGCAATGCACTCTCACGCGTCGCGCAAAATGGCACACCCGAAGAGAAGGCCAAGGTTCGTGCCGCGGTGCACCGCAAGTATCCTGAGATTGAGTCCGCTACTGCGAAGGCTGACGGGACCACGTTCAGTGCGCCAAATCCTGCACTTGCAACATCCGACTCAACCGTAGCGACCGACGCGAACGCGCCAGGTTCGTCAACTTGGGAAGCACAAGACGCTCAGACCGCCACGGATGCTGCCGTTGCACTAATGGCAGCCGCCGAACTGATCAGAACGTTTGCGAGTCGTGAGGCACAAGAGGTCGCCGCGGGTGAAGGCAGTGACGTTGTGGACGTATTCGACGCTTCGCAGGCTCTTTGCGCGGTCAATGATGCACTTGGAGTAATGGCCCGACTGGCATTTCATGAGGGTCTGGAGGCAGCTAAATCTGCTGATGACGTAGAGAAGGCTGGTAAGCGACTGTCTCGCAAGTCCGTGAGTGCACTCGCGACCGCGCGTGACCACATTACACAACTGTTGGGTGATGATGACCCATCGAAGAATGATGACAATGACGACGGTGCTACCAAGTCCGTCGAACTAGACATGGACAAACTGTCCAAGGAGATTGAGAATATGGAAGTTGACGAGCTTACTAAGTGGGCCGACGCGCGCGATGAAAAGCTCGTCGGCACTGTTGGCGAGATCGTGGCTGAAGCCCTCAAGGGTAAGGCTGCGATGGACGAGGCGGCTGCTGTTAGCAACGCCAAGAACGCCCGCAATAAGAACCGCAAGAAGAATCCCAAGGCTGAAACTGACGCTCTTGAGGATGAGGCCGATCAGGGCACCAATGACTCAGCATCGTCACCCGCTACGGGTGCGGCGAAGTCTGAGGGTGACGAAGATGCCGCCGCTGACGAAGGGACTGGCGCAGATGAGACCGACGACGCGGCGAAGGCTGCTGACGAGGTTGAACTGACGCCCGAAGAGATCGAAGCAAAGAAGGCCCGTAAGGATGCCAAGAAGGCACTGAAGGCCGCGAAACTAGCTGAGAGAGAATTGGCCACGAAGGTGGCGCTGACCAAGAGCATTGAAGAGAGTCTTGCGAAGGTTGTTGAGCAGAACGAGGTTCTGAAGGCAACGGTTGAGACACTGACTGGTGAACTTGATGGCGTCAAGAAAATGGCTGCACCAAGCACGATTTCGCGTACGGCCCCTGCCGATGCGCAGATTGCTGCGAAGGCGCGTGACGACCGTGACATGCAGATCCTTGCATTGGAGCGTAAGGCACGCGAATCAAATGACCCCGATGTCAAGAAGGCTGCTCGGGAAGACCTACGCGAACTGCGCGGGGCTGGAGTTGCCTCTTGACTCTAAACACGCAAAGGAAAATATATGGCTCTGCCTATTCCTTCAGCGCGTGAACTCATGGATGGAAGTACGTCTGCTGAAGAGCAGGCTAATCGTCGGTCCGCCAACACGGTCGTTAAGTCGGCCCGTGAGGTTTCGACAGAATACGATGAGTTCGTCGCTGAAATGACAAAGGCGACCATTGCCGGTCTTAACGGCGCTACGGAGTGGGACATGAGTCCCGATGCTCCGAAGGGTTACGTTGGGAACGCTGCGGTTGCCCCCATTCGTCACAATCCGTCTCGGAGTTCCGTTGTCACCAAGGCAATGGACGACTATGAGATGGCCAAGTCCACCGAGGGCGGTCCTGCTGCTTGGGATCGTCTGGCTAAGGAGTGGACGCTGACCACGCCGATTTCAACCGGTTTGGTTCCGTTTGACCTTGAGGCTCCCGCCAAGCTTCTGACTCCGCGGCCCACGCCGCTTCGTAACTCGATTCCACGAGTTAAGGGTCAGGGTGGCGCTCGCCGCTTTAAGGTGATTTCTGGATTCACGGGTACTGGTACTGGTAGTCAAACAACTACTCAGCCAGGCATCAATGAGTCCACTACGAATGCTGGCCCTGGTGGGCTTTCGTACATTCGTGGACCGTACATTTCGTACGCCGGTTACGACGTGACGTTGAATTACGTTACCACTTCGTTGTCGGACAGTGTTTCATGGCAGGCGGAGTACCAGGGTCAGGGTTTTGAGGACGTTCGTTCGCTCTCTAACACTGCACTTTTGTACTCGACTCAAAGCGGGTCCGCTGCTGCGTGAGCGGCAGATGACAACCACGAGAATTGCTGGAATCTCCTGAAGCTATTACAACCACAACGTGGCACCAAAGTGCGGGCGTGACGGTTTGAGAATGTGATAGTATGGGACAATCAGCAGCCGAGCCCCGGTAACAGGGGAAGGTTCAGAGACTCTGTACGTGGAATCTGTTTTACCCCAAAGGTTTGGTTGGTGTTGACGTAGCTGTCACTGCGCCGATACCAGCCATCATTTAGACCTCTATGACAGGAGAGATCGCAATGGCAACATCCGAAAACTGGACACGAGAAAATCTTGCGTGGTGCGCTGGAATTTTTGAAGGTGAAGGCAGTCTTCACTGGACAGCACCTCAACCACAACGAAAAGATGGTCGTCATCCAGGCGGTCAAAGTCTCATCATCTCCATTGGCATGACGGATGAGGACGTGTTGCGCACGTTCCATCGGATTGCGGGAGTTGGCACGATTTATGGACCGTACCAAGCCAAGCCACCGAGTAATAAGCCACATTGGACATACCGAGCACAAGGCGCAGACGCCTATGCTCTGATTGTGGCCATGTGGCACTGGCTTCACGGAAGACGCAAAGAAAATGCCGCGGTATCAATGCGACAGTGGCTAAATTCTCACCCCAAGCGGGCGCTATCTGCCGATCAGGTAATGGCGATTCGTAAAGCGTATCGGGGTGGTGGAACAACCTACGCCGCACTTGGTGCAGAATACAGTGTTTCTGCTTCCGCCATTCATCTCATCATGAATGGAACGACATACAAATGGGTAACAGATTAAGATATAGTCCGTACTCACTGGAAACAGTGAGAGTCACGCAGAAATGACGTGACCTTGCCGTAAGGCAAGTAACAATCTAGATGCTTCTTGACGAGCGACTGATGATCTACGGTCGCGGTACCACGACTAACGGCTATGCCGGTACTCTTGGTGTCGTTCCGACGTTCACTCTCGCAGCCGTCTCTGCTTCAATCGCTCCCGGTGGAACTTCCACCCTTGGTACTTCCGCTTCGGTTTTCGTTGTGGTTGCTACTGATGCTGGTGACCTTCTTGGCACCACGGGTGTTGCAATGCACCAGGGTCCGGCGTCTAACGTCGCGACTTCGGTGGGCACTTCGGCTGGTCTGACCGCTGTTCAGGTGACTATCACCAACGACAGTTCGCAGACTGGTGCGTTGGGGTACAACCTCTATGCCGCTTCGGTGGCTGGTGGTCCGTACTACTACGCAGGTCGTACTGGTTACAATGTGGGGTACATTACTTCACAACCTTCCGCTGGCCCCACGGTCACGGTCGGTGCTGCTGACCAGTCTACTTCGTCTAACAACTACGACGGACTGTTGACGAACGTTTCTGCCTCTGGTGGTTACGTGACTCGATTGAACGCTGCTCTGTCAACGACCAATCCTGGCGTTGAATTCCAGACGGCATTCGGTTCGCTGTATGAGGCTGTTAAGGGTGACCCGGATGAGGTTTGGATGAACGGTTTTGACCGTCTTCAACTCTCGAACGCGTTGCTCAACAACGCGGCCAACAGTGCCTACCGTGTCTACATTCAGAATGACGCAATGAGTGGTGTCAATGTTGGCGCCGTCGTTTCGACTATCTTGAATGAAGTGACTGGTTCAAGTATTCCAATCACGGTGCACCCGTGGTTCCCGCAGGGAAACTCGCTGATTCGTCAGAAGACGCTTCCGATCCCAGACAGCAATGTCTCGGAAACTAGCGTGATGACGCTTCCGCAGGATTACGTGGCTGTTCAAAACATTGGACTCGCTGCCTAGCAATAGGCAGATGATAACGCAGAGAATTGCTGGGACATCCGGCTAGGTGATTGCACTACAGCATGACGCGAAAGCGTGAGTGCGATAGTTCAAAAAGCAATCAATACGGACAATCAGCAGCCGAGCCTCTTCACTGAGGAAGGTTCAACGACTAGGTACTGCGCATCCCAAGAGGATGAAGATATAGTCTGTTCTTGCAAGAAATTGCAAGAGTCAAGCAGAAATGACTTGGCCCATCGCAAGATGAGTAACAACCAGCAGTGGCCCGTAACCCAGTTCACGTATGACGCTTCAACCTTTGAGATTGGTACTTTTTGCCACTACTCGCCTTCTTGGAACGGAATTATTTCCGGTATCCAAGGAGTCGGCATTGGTGTGAAGCCCCCATCATTTGGGGATTCGTAGAAATCAACAACTAAGAGTTATACTAATAACTCTGGCTCCTGCAATGGTTCTAGTGCCGGTTCGATTCTGGCAGCAGGAACTCTGGTCCGAGTGGTCGTCGCCATGAACTTCGATCATTTGGACTAGTCTCTATACATCCTTTTCATGGAGGGATTTCAGTGAAGAAAATAGATCAGACGCTCATAGATCAAGCGATCACGCTATACGTTGACGGTCAACCGCTTGACGAATGTGTTCGCCAAACGACCGTTTCAGAAACAACGCTGCGTCGTAATCTTGCCATTCAAGAAATACCGCTACGCAATACGGTGAGATTCATTGAGAAGATATGTTTCTCCTGTGGGGAAATGTATATGCCGACAAATGCCCGCCAGATTGTCTGCACGCAATTGGCATGCCAAGAGTGGCGTGATTCCCAAGGGAGTCTTATATCGGTCCCGCTTGCTGAATACGCACCACACGGCACTATGGTCAAATACGTGTCTGGTTGCAAATGCGAATTGTGTAGAGGTGCCAACAACGACAAGGGTCGAATTGATCGCCATCAAATGTATCCACAGGATTACGGCGAGATTCTGGCGATTCAATCGGGCGCCTGTGCGCTATGTCTTGGTCCACAAATAGCGGCCTCCGGCGCATTTGACGTTGACCATAGTCACGCGTGCACACAGCACGACCACCAGCGATCTGGTAGCGCGAACGTGCGTCAATCATGCCCTCGGTGCTGGCGTGGGTTGCTTTGCAGGGTCTGCAATCAACAACTAGAACGCAACGTTGGTCACGCCTATATCCGAGAATTGGAGGGTCTTCTGTCCGCAGAAGATGCCCGCATTCTGGAATACGTCAGAAACCCTCCCGCGGACATCTGGCGTGAACGCCACTCAATTTCTCAAGCATCTTAGGAGTCACACATGGCCAATTACAACGGCACGACAGTAGCCTACGTCGCGACATCCGCATCAGTTGGACAGACTCCCGATCTGGTCGTACTTTCGTCCCCCGGATTCTCTGTCAAGGTCACAAATATCGGCGGAACGTCGCCACTTTTTTGGACCCTGAGCACGCCCGGTGGATCGTGTCTTCCTCCGTCAACTAGCGGTAGCGTGAGCGGAACCTACGTGACCGCTGGCGCTGCTAATGCCGCCACGAATGCCCGCTACGCAGGCCCAAGCGCAGCAGTCGTACAGGTTGTATCATCAGCGCCCACGTCATACATGGTTGAAATTCAGTCCGTACGCGGCACTTCGTAACGCACATTTCTCGCAGTACCCGCACTTCTCCCTAACCCGAAAGGTTCACACTACTCATGGCCCTCCCGCGCTCATGGATCGTCCCAGCCACCGCAACCGAAACCGATGGCACCGTCATCAGTCACACGGCACCCGCTGGTGGTCCCGGTTTTACTCTCAATGCCGATGCAGTCTCAACGCCCACACTCGTCACCGCGCCGGCAAACGCCGCGTCAGTCTACGCCCCAGCGTCCTACACCGCGCAGACCGCCTCCGTCGCCACCATCGTCCAGAATACCCTCGGATACGATGCTAACTTCGTGGCGTACTTTCAAGGTGCCGCGTCCGTCGCGACATTCCAGGTTGGCGTTTCTGCAACTACGCCTCCGACAGCACCCGCCGTCACTACTGTCGCTACGAACATTTCGTCCGCCACCGTGCAGACGTACGACTTTCCCGCGTACGTGCCGTCTGGGTATTACTACTCATTCCAGGCATCTCAGGCTAACGCCGCATCTGTTCCATCTGCCGCACTGACGATCGTCGCGTATCCAGTCTGATGGCAGAGAAGCTGATGTTCGACGCCCCGAATTGCCAAGGGGTCACGTCGGCACTTTCGGGTCGCACGTACAACGCAGATCGCCAAGGATTCATCCACGTTGATGACCCCAAGGATGCGGCGTATCTGAAAAAGGGCGGTTACCTCCCCACGGGCGCAATGCCACATCTTACTAAATACTGGGTGTGCGATGACTGTTCGTGGGAAGCTGCGCTGAATCACTGTCGCCACTGCGGTTCAGAAGACCTGCGCCGTGTCGAGTCCTGATAGCGCATCGGTAGCCGCACACTCTGCAAAACAGTCACACTCGTATACTGTTCATTTCCCGCCGCATCCAGCGCGCACAAGTGACCCTCACTATGTGGACTTCAATCATTATCACAAGACGCATAGACCTACCGCACGCTGCTACATAGGCGAACGCATCGGCTATGACGACTGTCGTGACGCGCAGGGCACCCCATGTCCCGCGCCTGATGACGCTACTGCCGAGCAGGCTGGACTTGAACTCCATCACGCTTACGTCGAGTTCTCTTTGCAACAGGGGATTGACCTCAAGGCATTAGAGGTAGATTTCCCAGGCATCTCAGACCCCGATCAACTTGGCGCCTGGGTTGAGTCCGATCAGAACTTCAGATGGTTGTGCGTCTTTCACCATCGCGGTCCTGGTGGTGCTCATACGGCCAGTCATAGCGATTTTACCGCAGAGCAATACGTGAGAGGACTGATCTCAAAATCATGATTACTTGTTACAACTGCGGTACCACTGATCCTGCCGCGTTTGGAAAAGACTCCCGTGCAGACAGCCGCGGCTGGCTCTCGCGCGAATGTAAGAACTGTCATAACGATCGTTCTCGATTAACTGTCACTCCTGAACAACGCCGCGAGCGCGGACTGTTCGGACGTTATGGAATCACAACCGAACAATATAATGAGATGCTTGCTAGTCAACACGGTGTCTGCAAAATATGTCATAAACCACCCAAAAATAAGCCACTCTACGTAGACCACGATCATGAAACTGGCGAAGTCCGCGGACTGTTGTGTGCCCACTGTAACTCCTGTTTGGAATGGATGTTAATCCACGGGGATGCCGCACAAGAATACCTATCTGTGTTGGTTCTCGTATGAGACGTATGGCTGACAGCGTTACTCCGTCCAATCTTCCCGCTGGCTTCGATGTCTATGGGGGATACGACGACGGAAGTTACTCCAATATCTCCGCGATCAAGAAATTACATCCGGACAAGCCCGTCGTCTGTTTCACCGTCTTCGCACGCGACAATTTCGGTGACTGCCTTGACGTAGAGACCGGCGACGCCACTCCAGATCAAGCACCTGGTTGGACATACATGCGTCGCGTATCCGGTCACCCGCAGCCAATGAACTACTGCTCGGAAGCCGTACGGTCCACGCTACTCACGGCATACGCCAATCAGCATATTGCGGCACCACCCCTCATTATCGCCGCATATCCAGGTAGGGGTGCTGTCCTACAGCAACCAGGCGATGCCGGTCATCAATTCATTGACCACGGTCCGTATGACGAGTCTGTCGTCATTGATTTCATGCCAGGCATTGACGCTACGCCAGCACATCCTTCAACAATCGGAGCAGAAATGATCGCATCGACACCTACGGGCAACGGGTACTGGAAAGTCACACCGAACGATGGTGCCATCTATTCTTATGGTGACGCGAAGTGGCTCGGCGCCCTCAACTATCCCAAGAACATACTGAATCCCGGTGCGGTTGTTACAGGATTCGCGGCGCACCCCACGCAACCTGGCTACTGGATTTCCACGTCAGATGGCGGTGTCTACGCATTTGGAGCATCACACTATTTCGCCAAGTAGGTGAACGGAGGGTCTGTCATGGCCCAAGAACGCAAGATACGTCGCGAAGCTGCCGAAGCCGAAAAGAAATCCAAACAGGTAGACGCTGACAAACTTAAGCATGATCTCGATGCCATCATTCACGCCATTGATGACGCTATTGAGACTGTCTAATGGGCATCGCGATCTGTCTCATAGATGATGGACGTCCCGCATGCTTAATGCAGAGTGTTACCTCATTAGACCAGTGCTTTCCGAAATGGCCGTGCGATAAAGTCATACTGACCGAAGATGCTGGTGATGCTCAGTATTCCGCACTACTCCAAGAACAATACGCACACCTAAACATCCAGGTACATCACGAAACGCGTCGCGGTCTTGCCGGTGCATTACGTTCCGCATGGCAGACTGCACTTGACACTGGTGCGCAGTACGTATTCCACCTTGAAGCGGATTTCGTACTACTTGACAGAATCCCGATCAGCAAAATGATTAAGGTGCTCCAAGACAATCCGCGACTAGCGCAGGTGTCATTAAAGCGCGGTCCAGTAAATGATGTCGAACGTGCAGTCGGAGGTACTATCGAATGTGCGCCTCATTGCTACACGCAACGTGACGGATTCGTTGAACATCAGACCATTTTCACGTTCAATCCATGCCTGATCCCTCGGTCTGTCATTGAACTATGTCTAGCCGAACCTGGCGACGGCCTAGAACGTGGTTTTACCGACACACTTTTAGACCACGGATACTCTTTCGGAATCTTCGGTCGGATAGAAGATCCCGCACGCGTTGAACACATAGGCCACCAGAGAAGTAGCGGTTGGAAGGTTTAGGAGCCACACATGTTCCAGTCACGCATCTGTCCCATCTGCAATCAGAAGGTACACGTCACACGTCACGGCACCTTCGCAAAGCATGAAGTCATCCTTGGTACGAATTACGGACCGTGGGAAGTGACAGACATCAACGGTCGCCATGGTATTCGCAGCGCCTACAGTCCTCGCAAGTGGTGTGAAAATAGCGATCAGTCGGTTAACGCACTCGTCTGATTTCGTATGAGCTTCGCATTAGTAGGGGTTGGAAGTCACGGTCGAGACATCTTGTCCGTGGCATACCGCTGCGACAAGAATGTCTACGTGCTGTATGACGATGATCCAGATGTCGGTGTTCAGCTGCCCCCTGATGAACTTAGCGGACACGCCATATTTGGCGTGAATAACTCCCAGACTCGCCGCGAAATGGCGAAACGATTCCCTCTTGCAACACCAGCACATCCCCTGATTGACCCCAGCGCCATAATCGGGTCAGATTGCCACATCGGACGTGGTTCTGTAGTCGGTCCTATGGCCTCCCTGCTTCATTCTGTGACACTCGGAATACATTGTCATGTCAATACGGGTGCCCAATTAGTACGGACAAATGTAGGCAGCTTTTGCACCATATCTCCAGGTGCCGTGATCTGTGGCGATGTCACCATCGGTGAATATTGCCAGATCGGTGCCGGCGCGGTGATATCCGACCGCTGCACCATCGGTGACAACGTTGTCATCGGCGCAGGAAGTGTCCTGCCCCCTCTTTCGGAAGTACCTAACGGAACTACGGTAATTGGGGTTTGGCATAATGCGAAGAGTCACTAGAGGCGATACGTCTTGGCGTGTAGTCGAACCACACGTAGGCAACTACGAATTCTGGAACGACTGGGAGTCTGGTGAATGGGAACCATTCACGCTAGACGTGGTGAGTGAGTATGCTCGTCCTGGTACAACAATTATCGACTGCGGTAGCTGGATCGGCCCTATCAGCCTGTGGGCGGCTAGTCAAGGTGCACACGTATTAGCAATTGAACCCGACCCGTTAGCGCGTCGCTACCTGAATATCAACGTTCGACTGAACAAGGCCGACGTAGATATCTTCGGCGGGGCGATCAGCGACCACACCGGCGTCTGCAACATTCAAGCTCACGCAGATGGCTGGGGCAGTTCAATGACCCGCGTCATGCCAGAAGGCACGGAAGTCCCGTGTCTGACAATGCCAGACCTCTTTGATATCTTTGATGTCGAGAATTGCTCGCTGGTCAAGGTAGACGTAGAAGGCTTTGAAAGCGTCATATTGGAGCACATGGCGCCATTCTTGGCTGATCTGAAAATTCCGATGCTCGTCGCCATGCACGAACCCTGGTGGACAAAACCAGTCCTGCCAGAATGGTTCAAATCGTACAGTAGTATAGATGGACAGATTGCTGGCTGGGGCCAGATCCTCGCGCTGCCTTAAAAAGGAGCAGGTGTGAAGTTGTTTATTGACTGTGGAGAGATCCCAGTCATCGAATCCGTAGCCGATCAGGTCTATGGGGTGACTACCAACCCTACAATTCTCAAAGCCGCTGGCGTAACTGACTACATGGGTTTCGCAAAGGAACTTGTACGCCGATTCCCCTGGCACTCTATCAGTCTTGAAGTCATCGCAGATGACATAGCAACGATGAATGCGCAAGCAAGACAGCTCGCAGCAATCGGACCTAATGTATTCGTAAAGATACCGTGTCAACTCACAGACGGCACGACGACCGTGGGTCTTGTAGACCATCTGACCGCTGATGGAATCCACGTCAATTGCACCGCACTGATGACCGCGTATCAAGTCCGTATGTTCAACGACGCAATGGCTGACCGAGCAGAGTGCTATCTAAGCATCTTCGCTGGTCGCATTGCCGACACTGGACGCGACCCCGCACACCTTGTAAGACAAGCGGTTGAAGCCGCACACGAAAACGTCATGGTGTTGTGGGCCAGCACCCGCGAAGCTTTCAACATTAAGCAGGCCAGGGACGCTGGTTGCGACATCATAACGCTTACGCCTGACCTGTTGGCTAAGTACGCGAAGTATGGTCGTGACCTTGACGAGTACTCGCGGGAAACAGTCTGCATGTTCTTCAATGACGCTAAGGCCGCTGGCCTCACACTCTGAAAATAAGGAGAGTTATGAAATCACAATCCGTTACGCCAAAGCCCGTAGTCGTCACGACGATCTGTTCAGAATGCGGTCTTGCATGGGACGCACATGGCGAGAAGCCTACGACCTCTGATTGCATTCGACTTCTAAAGGCCGAACTAGCTAAGCGGCCCACCGTGCAGCCGTATGTGTACCCGACATACCCTCAATACCCGTACTACATTCCAAATGTCGTGTCATATCGGATCTGGTATTCAGGTCAGACGAATGCTGGCGGTCTATATCAGAACAACCAATCAATTAACTGTGTGTCCAATACCGCGACCCCGGCGGTGGCGACAAATACTTGCACTGCGGTAGCTGCCTGATCCATGCTGCTTTCAAGGGTGCCGTTGCGCATCAGTTTGTCTGGAGGAGGGACCGACAGTCCCGAGTTCGTCAAAGACCGCGGCGGTCTAGTTATTACCGCTGCAATCAATCAATATGTCTATGTTGCCGTCAACGACACCCCACTTGGTGATCCCGGCTGGACCCTCAAGTATTCGCAGCACGAACACGCTGAAGTCATTGAAGACATTGAGCACCCGCTAATCCGTACGGCGATATCATTCTACGACGTTCCGGAACGCACGGAGGTCGCGTGTCTCGCTGACATTCCAGGTGGCACTGGTCTAGGGTCCAGTGGAGCTTTCACAGTAGCCCTGTGTCAAGCCTTCTCAGAATACGTCGGACACCACCTACCACAACGGACCCTCGCTGCCCACGCTGCCGAGATTGAACTTGATATCTTGCGACGCGGCGGTGGCAAGCAGGACCATTTCGCCTGCGCGTTAGGCGACCTGCAAGTCCTAGAGTTCCATCGCGACGGTGCAGTTTCAAGTCGTCAGCTATACATTTCGCAAGATACCTTCCATAAACTGGAGGACAATCTGCACCTGTACTTTACTGGGATTAGTCGTGACGCCGACAAGATCCTCACCACGCAGACGACTGAAGGACTAGATGACATCCTGGCGATGGGTCACGATGTTCGCAAGTATCTTGAGAACGACGACTTAACCGAGTTCGGCAAGTCACTCAATGGCCACTGGGAAGCCAAGAAACTACGGTCGCCACAGATGTCTACGGAATCAGTAGACCGATGCTATCGAGTTGGTATGAGTGCCGGCGCGATTGGCGGTAAGTTGTGTGGTGCGGGCGCTGGGGGTTTCGTGCTCTTCATGACCGAAGATCCCAAGAAACTTAACATCGCCATGACGATGATGGGGTACGACGAAGTGCCGTTCAAGTTCGACACCGTTGGCGCGTGTCTGATCAATACGCAATGACATTCACGTCACGATATCTCACTGAAGCATCCGCCATTCTTGGCATACTCGACGCATCAGTAATCGAGCAACTTGTCGTAGAACTTGCAAACGTTCAAGACAATGGTGGGCGCCTGTTCATTGTCGGAATCGGGGGTTCTGCTGCAAACGCGTCACATGCAGTCAATGACTTTCGCAAACTGTGTGGCATTGACGCAATGACACCCACTGACAATGTAGCTGAACTAACTGCTCGCATTAACGATGACGGATGGAAATCATCGTTCGTCAACTACCTGCGAGTCTCACGGATCACCCGCAACGACGCGCTGCTTGTACTGTCTGTTGGTGGCGGTACCGATGATACGTCATACAATATCGTGAAGGCCGTGCGATACGCGAAAAAGTATTGCGCCAAGGTACTCGGAATTGTCGGACGCGATGGCGGCTACACTGCTGAAGACGCTGACGTTTGCTTGGTGATTCCGCCAGTGTATGAAGATCGGATTACTCCCCACACCGAGTCAATCTGTTCTGTTGTACTGCACCTGCTCGTTAGTCACCCAACGTTGGCGTTATGACACTTCGCGCTTACGACTGGGACAGAACTTTGTTTGATGGCGGCGTGGTACCGCAAGAACCTTTCATTGTGATTTCGGGTCGGACATGGAATGAGTGGGACGACGGACTTCGCGCCATGTCGCAGAGATGCCCCGTCTACATCCGTGGCGTCGGTGCTTACGGCGACCATCAACATGCTGGCCGCTTCAAGGCCATGATGATCAACTTTCTCGGCGTCACTGAGTTCTATGAGGACCGTGACGACCAGATAGCGATCATTGAAGCGCAATGTCCTAATTGTAAGGTCATCAAAGTTGGCTAAGGAACTGTCGCTTAGTGTGGCCATCTTGTGCGGCGGAGAGTACACCCGCGCCAAGACGGACATTAACAAGTGTTTTATCGAGATCCGAAACAAGCCGTTCATTCTGCATATTATGGAGCAGTTTGAGCGCGCAGGGTACACCACATTCGTACTGTGTCGTGGCACATCTGGAACGCTTACTGCACTCCGAGATGCACGACGCCAACTTGGTCCGAAGTTCCTAGTATGCTACGGCGATACGATATTGCCGGACCTGAATATCGCAGACTTCGTGGCACAATGGTATTGGTCAAACATGCCAGTCGCGGTTGCTGAGATTGGTGGGATTGATGCGGGAGTCAGCGGTTTTACAGGTCGTGTGCTGGATATGGTTCCTGATAGTGAGACCAGTCTAGTCGCATTGCATGAAGAATTGAGGACTGCAAGATTGGTGCATCACTATGATGCACCTGGGGTCTGGCAAGAGGTCGGTAGTCCCAACGCAATCGCCAACGCCAAACTGATGTTGAAATAACGCACTCTAAATAAAGGAGTTGTGCGATACATGAAGCGTATTCTCGTTACCGGGAGTGCAGGATTAATTGGTGGTCAGCTAGTACGGGAATGTCAGGAGCGGTGGCCTGACGCGTACGTTCACGGCAACGACCTCATTAATGGTACTGATTGTCGTCAGTTCTTTCGGCACAACATGGGCGACAGCTGGGATCTGGCCATTCATTGCGCCGCCATTACTGGAGGCATTGAGGGCACTGTAAACAACAGTGCGTTTCAGAGTGCTACGAATAGTCAACTAGATGGCGCGTACTTTGAGTGGGCGCTGAAAGTACGACCAACACGCATTGTCTACATCTCTTCATCGTGCGCCTACCCCATCGGTGACCCCGATGCGATCCATGACTCTGTTGAGTCAGACATTGACTTCAATGCCATCGGCACACATCCCGACGCTCCATATGGATGGGCCAAACTCAATGGCGAGGTCATGGCGAATGCGGCGCGTGGTGCTGGACTAAGTGTCACGACGGTACGACCTTTCGCCATCGTAGGTCCAAAGCAGGAAGACTGTCGCATTATTCCTGCCCTTATCAAGCGAGCCTTGTCTGATGATGGGTCGCTTACGGTATGGGGTCCAGGTACTCAGGCATCGGACTTCGTGGCGGTATCTGATTGTGCCAATGCGATCTTGGAACTCGTTACACAAGAGGTCAACGGTCCCGTTAACATCGCAACAGGGCGAGGCGCTACAGCGGATGAGGTGGCTGAGATTGTCATGAATGCCGTGGGCGTTAAGAAACCCATCGCTCACGATATGAGCAAGCCATCTGGACCACGATGGAGGGTCGGAGATCCGACGTATCTAAACGAGTTCTACAAGCCCGTGGAATCGCTAGAGTCCGTTGTTGCATCAATGGTCGCCGCACACCAATGATTACCATAAAGACAGATCGTCCAGTTGCCGTAGATAGCCTGGATCACACGCATCCTCACGGTACGGGATGGGACAACAGTGTCCTACCATCTTTCAATGCCAAAGTATTCGCACGCTGGCCGAATCTTAAGTTGCTTGATATTGGCTGTGCTGGTGGCGGCTTGGTGAAGTCGATTATTGACGATGGCGGCTTTGCTATCGGCATTGAGGGGTCTGACTTCTCTAAGAATACGAACCGCGCCGAATGGGCAACCATTCCGGACAATCTATTCACGGCAGATGCAACAGCACCGTTCTATCTGTTTGATGAAGGCGTACCGCTAGAGTTTGATGTCGTTACATGCTGGGAAATGCTTGAGCACATTGCTGTTCAGGATTTGCCTGAAGTTTTTGAGAACGTCGCAAGACACATGAAGTCCGATGGCGTGTTCATTGCCTCCATCAACTCGCTTACTGGCGTGAGTCACGCGGGCATTGAGTACCATGTGACTATTGAGTCGTCCGAGTGGTGGATGAGTACGTTGAGTGACTGGGGCTTTGAGTTAGACCAGAAATTGACTGATTACATAAATCCCGATTGGGTCCGCGGTCCGATAACTGGTGTTGAAGGATCTCTGTGCGGTGTGTGGCGTTCCTTGCGATGCTCGCAGTAGTCAGCACGTCGTATAGGGAAAGCGATTTAATCGACACCTGGATTCAGCACACATTAAGCGAAGGTGCGGATCTTATTTTAGTGGCCGACAAGATGGCGCCCGATGGCACTCGTGACATCCTTGAAAACTGGGCAGACCTAGATGAACGCGTTGTCTGGTTTGACGACGACCAAGACGCTCATCGGCAATCGTGGTGGACCGAACGATTAGCTGACATAGCTCATGAATGTGGTGCCACTTGGATCTGTCCGCTTGATGTTGATGAGTTTGTGTATGCGACACACGGCGGTACGGTTGCTAACGCAATAGCGGAGTACCCTGGTTCCAAACTGTTCATGCGAGTATGGCAGCACCTTGATTGGACCACTCGCTACGCCGATCATCATCGCATGCCCAAATGCTGCTATCGCTGGGAACCTGATGTGCGTATCGAAATGGGCGCACACAACGTTAGCGTTGGTGGTGGCGAATATGATGTACTTGACATCAGGGAATTGAAGTATCGCAACTTTGAGCACTATGTGCAAAAGATCGCTGATAGAAATGCTACCCTAGAACCCGCGGCGAGATCGCGTGGTGATGGGGCACATCACCTCTGGCTCGAAAATAAAGGGCGTCAGGAGTTAGAAATTGAATGGCAGAAGATGCTATCAGTCCAGACCATTGCCGACCCAATTCCGTCGCATGCGAACCGTGGGTAAGGCCATCGTGGACAGGCGAACCGATGCATAGTTCGTGCTATGAATGGTTCGGCAAGACCATTGCCAACTACGGACTCGCAGACAAGTCAACTATCGAAATCGGATCAGCCAACGTGAATGGCACGATCAGAGACTTCTTCACGGGACCGTATATTGGAGTCGATATAGCTGCTGGCAACGGCGTGGACAGAGTGGGCAATTCAGAGCAACTTGATGATCCCGATGCCACCTGGGAAGTGTGTTGCTCTGCGGAGATGCTAGAGCACTGCACGCGTCCCTGGAGAGCCGTCAACGAGATGGCGCGCATTACCCGTAGCGGTGGGATGGTGCTACTCAGCTGTCGCGGCTTTGACCAACGGGGATGTTGGGAACCACATGGCTATCCAGTGGACGCATATAGGTATTCCGAACTCTCGCTGCGGACACTGGCAGAAGATGCTGGGCTTGAGGTGCTTGAGATTACTGCTGATAGCGAGGGACCTGGATGGTTCGTTGCTTGTCGCAAGCAGTGAAACCAGTCGCATCGGTCATCATCCCCGCATTCGGTGAACGGTCGCTACTCGACAAGTGTTTAGACGCACTACAGCACCATACCACAGACATTGAGGTCATCGTCATTGATAACGGCATGGGGTGGGATATCACCGCTGATGCAGTAGTTCACAATCCAGAGAATAAATGTTACGCGGTGGCCTGCAATCAGGGATCTACGCTTGCACATTCTGACATTCTCGTCATGCTCAATATGGACACAGAAGTTCAACCCGACTGGCTCCCCCCGCTTCTTGCACCATTTGACGATCCTGAAATCGCAATGACTGGACCCCGCATCGTACATCCTGCTGGGGATTTGCAGACCGCGGGAATTCGTACTTGGCACGGTGGCGGTTCCGCTGGTGGCGAAGAAATCAAACAGGATCTTCCGACGCGTGACGTAGACGGCGTTACTGGCGCCTGCATGTGTGTCAGAAAAAGCGTATATGACGCGTTGGGCGGTATGCACGCTGGGTACTGGGCTGGAAACGACGACGTGGACCTGTGTCTCGCGGTTCGTGAAGCTGGTTACAGAATCCGATATGTGCAAGAAAGCCAGATTCAACATATAGAGGGTGCTAGTGGGGCTGCTCGATGGGTCCGTGTTCACGAAAACGTCGCACTGCTCAACCAGCGTTGGGGCAATAGGTAAACGTTGTAAATCTCTCACTTTAATACAAGGCGGTCCCGTAGTGTGTTCGAGGTACTTGTCGCTGGACATGTTGTCGCACATGCGACGTCTTCATCAATGTCGTTCTGGTCAAGTGGTGC
>Ga0206960_1096_pt1 | contig 22425 bp, 20 predicted proteins | sample Alteio_BWOrgHeat_29_FD_153255 | JGI IMG/M metagenome (GOLD analysis project Ga0206960, IMG submission 153255) | Enriched cells from forest soil in Barre Woods Harvard Forest LTER site, Petersham, Massachusetts, United States -... | ecosystem: Environmental > Terrestrial > Soil > Temperate forest >... | reverse complement strand
CAAGAATTATACGATCACCAACTGCAAGTTCTTGCATGGCCACGGCATGTCGATTGGCTCGGGTACCTCGGGCGGGATTGAGGACCTGCGAGTCAGCAATTGCTCTTTTGATGGGACCGACTCCGGTATCCGCATCAAGACAGCGCGCGAGCGCGGCGGGCTGTTGCAGAATCTCACCTATGAAAACCTCACGATGACAGCGGTGAAAAATCCGATCTACATCATCGATTGGTACCCGGAGCGTCTCGCTCCCGAAGATCCGACAACCGAAAAGGCCGAGCCCCTCACTAACCGCACGCCCATCAACAGGAATATTATCATCCGTAATGTGACCGCGACCAATTGCCAAACCGCCGGAACGATCCGGGGTCTGCCGGAAGCGCCAGTTTCCGACGTGACACTGTCGAACGTAACCATCTCGGCAAAGGCCGGCCTGAAGATCTACCACGCCCGCGGAATCCGGTTCACGGATTCGAAAATTGAGGTCGAAAGCGGAAAACGGCTAACCCTCGTTGACGCAGAAGTTGCAGGCCTCGAATAATTCCAGGCACGCCACGCCGGGTGCCGGCCACTAGGCAGTGCGGCTCAACCAACCGGGTTCGCGCACGTGCTCTTCTTCGTGGCGACGCGTGCGCGCGGCCATCACTTCGGCGCGACCAAGGTAGCCAACCAACGCGTGTGGCGTCTCACGACTGACAACAGGCAGGCGGCCTACGCCGTTGGTAAGTAATTTCACCATCGCGTCGTGCACGGATTCATCAGGATGCGCAACGACAAGGGTCGCGGTGCAAACTTCTCCAACCGTGACGCTGTCGTCGGGATGTTGCTGCAACAATCGGAGAACATCCCCACGAGTAATGATCCCCACGAGATGGCCCGCGGTGTCGAGAACCAGCGCGGCCTGTCGCTGGTGACTCTGGAATTCGTTACGGACGATACGATCCGCCAGTTCCGTTAGCTTCATCGCGGCGGACACGGTGGGTGGTTTTTTACTCATCACCTCTCCCACGGTCACCTGCTGGAATACGTCGGCCTCATAATCTTGATGGACATGCAGGCCACGTCGCGCGAGTTTCTCCGTCATGATCGAGTGTTTCATGAATTGCCGCGCGATACCGCTGGCGATGACACTGACCAGCATGAGCGGCAATACTGAGTTGTAGTCGCGGGTGATCTCGAAGGCGAAGATGATGAAGGTGAAGGTCGCATTGGCCGCCGCCCCAAAGACCGCCCCCATGGCCACCAGGGCAAACGCGCTGGGAGCCAGATGCGCTCCGGGAATGAGATAATTCAGTCCCATCGCAAAGGCGGCGCCCATCGCTGCGCTGGTCATAAACATGGGCGCCAGCAATCCGCCAGAGGTCCCAGAGCCCAAGGAGACGAGCAACGCCACCGCTTTGAAAACCATGATGCCCAATAGCAATCCCAGTGTGAACTTGTCATTCAGAATACCCGAGATCGTGTCGTAGCCGACGCCGAGCACGCGCGGCATGAAAAAGCCGATAACTCCAAGCGCAAGACCGCCGATGGCGGGCCACCAAAATTCAGAAACAGGCAGATGCTCGAATTGATCTTCGACCCAATACAACGCCCGGCTAAACCCCACCGCCGCAAGGCCACAAACCACCCCGAGCAAAAGATAGTAGAGCAAATTGGAAGGGATACCAAAATCCACGTTGCCGATCTCGAACATCGCGCTCCGTCCCATCACCACAAATCGCGTGGCGGTCGCCAGCGTGCTCGCGACCACCAGCGGAATAAAGGAACGTGATCGAAACTCGAAAAGCAGCAGCTCAATTGCGAGAATCACTCCCGCAATCGGAGTGTTGAATGTCGCTGACATCCCCGCGCCCGCGCCGCAGGCCAGCAAGACCTTGCGTTCGGATGCGGTCATGTGAAACAGTTGTCCCACCAATGACCCGACCGCCCCCCCGGTCTGGATGATTGGTCCCTCCGCTCCAAAGGGTCCGCCGGTGCCGATGGCTACCGCCACAGAAAGTGGTTTGAGAATGGCGACCTTCGGGTGGATCCGGCTGCGGCTCGTCAGCACGGCCTCCATCGCCTCAGGAATGCCGTGGCCTTTGATCTTGGACGTGCCGTACTTGGCCATGAATCCAATCACGATTCCGCCCGCTGCCGGCAGCAGGATTACCCAGGCACCGAGATGGTGAGTCATCGGACTCGTGAATTCCGCCGAGAACCGGTGGAAGAAGAATAGATTGGTGAACAAGCCAATCAACTTGAGCAGCAAGTATGCGATCAATCCCGCCGCGATGCCGATGCCACTCGCCAACATTGAAATCCATCCCAACCGAAAATTCACCGCGTGGCTGGCCGGTAACTCGACGTGCCGATTCAATCCAGAAGCTGGTTCCATAAATGAATCATTTCCGCGATCACAGCGCGCTGAAAGCAAAATTGGAACTGTATTTCCGCGTTACCTGAGTGCGTCAGTCAAGATTGGATCGTCCGAGGTCGCGCCCGCGCAGCGCAAACCAAACTGTACCAAGCGCGCCAAACACAAACGCCGCGAGCAGGTTCACCCGTGGGTTGAGTCGCCACAGAAATGCACCGCCGAAGGCTGCAATGGACACAATCACGTCGCGGATCAGGTAGTAGAGGCCGAACACGCCCGCTTTTCTGTTCTCAGGCGCGAGATCCATGATCAGTGCCTTCCGAGTCGGCTCACCAAATTCTTTCAGCCCGCGCAACACAAACGCCAGCAGAAGCATCTCGAAAGATTTGGAGTACAACAGCAACAAGGGAAACAGTGTGAAGAAAACGAAGGTCATCACCACAAACGGTTTCTTGTGACTGCGGTCGGCAAAGTAGGCAACCGGTAGATAGATGGCCACAGCCGTTGCCATCTCGACCGCGCGTAGTAGGCCGAATTGCAGCGCCGTAATGGGCCCGGGCGCGTTCGTCGTACCAACCGCCCACACCACGACGAAAGCGTAAGGGATTTGCTCGCAAAAACGCACGAGGATGTCGGCGACCAATAATTGCTTCAGGTCGGCATTCACATACCGCCACATGCGCAGCGGATTGGGTTCGGCCTCCTTCTTATCAGCCGACGAGTCATCTTCAATCAACATCTGCTGTAACACCACCGCGACCACCGCCATCGCTAGCGCCCCGACAAATGCCAGCCTCACTCCCCGCTCGACTCCCCAGACATTTATGAACGCGCCGCCAACAATCGGCCCGATCGCCATCGGGAATCGTCTCACGAGTGAGTGCAACGAGACTCCCATCGTTCGCTTGTTCTTCGGCAACACCCGGGCCACAAGGCTCATTGTCGCGGGCAGGGAGATCGCCGTCCACGACAGGAACAGTGCCGCGCCGCCCAACACCGCTGGCCACGTGGGGACCAGGATCACGATGACGAACCCGATCATGGACGCGACATTGAATACCAGCAGTGCGTGCTTCGTGCCGAATCTGTCCGAGAGATAGCCGCCCGGAAACGAATAAAGCGCACCGAGCAGGTTGTCCATGCCGTTGAGGAATCCCACCGAAATGAAGCCGCCACCAAGCGTGAGCAAATACAGCGGCAGAAACTGCTCGGCCATGTGCTCGCCCATCCCCACGAGCACCACCATGCTCAACAGTCCCACGAGACTGCGCCGCAAACCGAGAAACTCCACCAAGCGCGCACTCCGCGATGTCGTTGGCTGTCGGGTCGACGTCATATTGTCGGTCGGTATCTATCACCAAGCCATCCATTGCGGCAAGGATTGGCAATTGGTGAGAATTCGGGTATGCAACTGGAACAAGACTTTGCATCTTCCCACGACAGAAGAAGCCAAAAACAAGACCCGCTCCCGATGGATCGGCGCGTGCGTTCTGCTGCTCCTGACCCTGTGTATGTTCGGCGACGTACTATTCACAGGGTCGCCTCGTGTGCTTTCGGACGGGCAAAACGATCTGGCCTCGCAGTTCATCTACTGGCGCGCGTTTGCCGCGGATCAACTTCGTCATGGCCGCATTCCATTGTGGAATCCGCATGTGTTCTCCGGAACGCCGTTTCTGGGCTGGGCACAGGCGGGTGTGTTGTATCCGCCAAATTGGCTCGATCTGGTTCTGCCGCTGCCCCTGTCGATCAATCTGGGAATTGCTCTGCACGTGTTTCTCGCCGGTTTGTTCACATACCTGTGGGCTCTGCAACGCAAACTGCATCCGGCTGCGGCAGTTCTGTCCGGCGCATTGTTCATGTTCTCCGGTGCGTACTTTCTCCATGTGTACGCCGGCCATCTGTCGCTCCTCTATGCAATCGCGTGGATGCCCCTCGTGTTGACGTCCGTCGAGGGATGGATCCAAACACGAAAACGATGTTGGATTATGCTGGGTGCAGCAGCCACCGCCATGCAGATATTCGCCGGGGACATGCAGGCCTGCTTCTATACGGCCATAGCCGCAGGGTTGTTGGCGGCGTTTGACCTGGTCAGCGCCAAAGAACGTTCCAAGGCTCTTCTCGGATTTGTCGCTATGTATATCGTGGCGACGGCGCTCGGGGCCGTTCAACTCCTGGCCAGTTTTCAAGCCGCCTCGGAAAGCGTCCGCGCCGGCGGGATTAGTTACCGATTTGCCTCGATGGTCTCTTTCGCGCCGGAAAACCTGCTCACGCTTCTGGCGCCAGGATTCTTCGGCGACATGTTCACCGTGACCTACTGGGGACAGTGGTATTTGTGGGAAATGTGCCTGTTCATCGGCATCAGCGGCCTGTCGTTGGCTGTCTATGGTGCCCTGTGCGGCCAGCGGGAAACTTGGCGCACATTGCTCCCGTTGATCGCAGTCCTCTTGGTTCTCGCACTGGGATCGAACACTCCACTTTTTCGCGTGCTTTATCATTGCATACCGGGCTTCAACCGATTCCGAGGCAGCGCCAAGTTTATCATCGAGGCGTCATTGTTTATGGCAACACTCGCCGGGGCAGGCCTGGATCGTCTCCTCCAAAGTCCACCACGGCACAAATGGTTCGCGCTGGGTCTGGCATTGGCAGGTATCCTCGTCGGCGGTGCCGCGCTGGAACTTCGCGCCACAGCGCTCTCGACCAACCCCGAAAATGGTTGGGCGCGTACAATGCAGCATGTTTACATGACACAAGCATCGGACTTACCGGCAGAAGTCTACACGGATCCGTCATCCGTAAAACAAGCGGGCGCGTTCGCCGCGAAATGCCTGTTCGTCGCCGCGACAGAGTTTCTGGTGTTAAGCGCGCTGGTAATTCTTTGCGGAGTTTCCCCAAAGTTCGTCTACGTGATTGGGTTGACGGCCATTATGGAAATCTTCGTATTTGCCCGGTCATCGCGCGCCACCTTCGATCCATCTTCTACCCAATCGCCAACACTGCAGGCCTTTCTCGACCGACATCCGGGAGACTATCGCATCCTCTACCAACGGACTCCCAACATCGCCATGGGACTCGGCAAAGAAGACGTTTGGGGTTACGCGCCCCTCACTCTCAAGCGCTACACGGAATTCATGGCCTTCACCCAGGGACAATCTCCCGATAGCGCGAACCAATACCTGGATTTCTCCCAGTTCCACCCGTTGCATGCGATGTTGCGCTGGCGCTACGCGTTTGTACCCGGCACCAACGGCGATCGCATCCTTACCGCGAAGTCGGTCATGCCTCATCTTCAGTTGATCCAGGAATACCGCGTCATCCACGGACGCGACGCGATCTTTCAAACGATGACCTCCCCGACTTTCGACCCGCAACAGCAAGTCATCCTCGAAACCGAACCCGTTCCCGCGCCAACGCCTTTCCCGGGAAAAGGCACCGCCAGCGTCGTCGGTTCTTCCCCCGGCCAATTGACCGTCGAAGCCGATCTCCCCCACCCGGCCATTCTCTTGATCACGGATGCCTACAGCAACGGTTGGCACGCCCGCCCGCTCGAAGGCAGCGCGCAAAGTTCCTACCAGGTCCTGCCCGCAAATTACACGCTGCAAGCCATCCCGCTCTCCACTGGTCATCACCACTTCCAACTCGAGTATCTGCCAGCGGCTTATCAAAGGGGCAAATGGATCTCCTTTACATCCATCATCGTCTTCCTGCTCACAGCTGGTTATTACGCACAGAAGAACCGCCTTTCCGTGTCTGGCGAGACCGTTTAGAATGGCGGACCAATGAAGACGCTCGGTATCGGCATCGTCGGCGCGCGTTACGGGGCGCGGATGCATCTCGCCAACTACACCAAGCTGCCCCGCGACCTCGTGGAACTCCGCGGCGTTTGCTCCCGCACGAAAGAAAGCGCCGCCGCCTTCGCGAAGGAAGCGCAGATCGCGTTCATTACCGATGACTACGATTCGCTTCTGAACCGGAAAGACATCGATGTCATCGACATTTGTACCCCTCCGGCGTTGCATCACGAATTCGCCATCCGCGCCGCCAACGCCGGCAAGCACATCATCATGGAGAAGCCGCTCACTGGCTATTTCGGCGTCGCCGGTGATCCCGAGCCAATCGGCACGCATGTCCCACGTGCCCGCATGCGCGAGGGCGCGTGCACCAATGCCGCGGCAGTGCGCGAAGCCGTGCGCCGCAATGGCGTAAAGTTTTGCTACGCGGAAAATTGGATCTACGCACCGCCAATTGAAAAGATGCGCCGACTGATCGCTTCTTCCAAAGGAGCGATTCTCGAACTCCGCGCCGAGGAAAATCACTCCGGCTCCAACTCCGTTTTTTCGCGTGACTGGAAGTTCACCGGCGGCGGCGCGTTGTTGCGCATGGGCGTGCATTCCGTCGGCGCCTGCCTCCACCTGAAACAATGGGAAGGCCAGTCGCGTCTCAACAAAGGCATTCGCCCCGTCTCCGTGATCGCCGACGTGGCCGACCTGATTCACAGCCCGGCTTCCGCCCGCGCCCGCGAAGCCAAAGCCAATCAATGGATCAGCGCCGATCCCGTTGACGTGGAAAACTGGGCCAATATCGCCATCGCCTTCGAAGACGGTTCGCGTGCAACCGTCATCGTGAGCGACGTCGGTCTCGGCGGCCTGAATACCCGCGTAACCGCTTTCATGACCGATGGCGTGATCAAAGCCAACATGACCTCCAACGACGCCATCGAAACTTACGCGCCCGATCCATCCGTCTTTCAAAGCGAGTACTTCACGGAAAAACTCGAGACGAAAGCCGGCTGGAATCATCCGAGTTGCGATGAAGATTGGTTCCGCGGGTTCTCCCAGGAGATCGGGGATTTCGTCAGCGTGATTCACGAAGGCCGCGAACCGCGTTCCGGCATCGATCTTGCCGTCGAATGCGTCAACGTGATCTACGCGGCGTATCTCTCCGCCGAAACAGGCGCCCGTGTCAAAATCGACTAGGCTTGTCTCATGATGAAACGTACTATTCTTCTCCTGCTGGCCACTTCGCTCCTCGCGAGTTGCGCCACTGAAAAAAGTTCGCGCGCCGTGTTCGACATCACCGCGTACGGCGCGGTCGACAATCCCCAAATCTCCAGCACTGACGCTTTTCGTCAGGCCATCGCCGCTTGTCATCAGGCCGGTGGCGGCACGGTCCGCGTTCCCGCCGGGCATTTTCTCACCGGCCCCCTCGACATGGTCGATAATATGACCCTCCAGGTCGACAGCAACGCCGTCGTCCTCTTCGAGACCGATCGCGCGAAATATCCCGACATCTCCTCGCGCTGGGAAGGCCTCACCGAAAACGGTCCACACCCGCTCATCTCCGCTAATGATCTCCGCCACATCGCCATCACTGGCCCCGGCACCTTCGACGGCCAGGGCGCGACCTGGTGGGCGAACATGGACATGGCCGAGCACGGTAACGCCCGACCCGACCGCCCGATTCGCCGCCGCCCGATGCTCCTGCAAATCAAGGACTGCACCGATGTCCGCATCGACGGCCCGAGCTTCATCAACTCGCCCTTCTGGGCCATTCATCTTCTCTACAGCGAGCGCGTCGACGTCGGCCGCTGCCGCATCATTAATCCGCCCACTTCCCCAAACACTGACGCGCTCAACACCGATTCCTGCCGCCACGTCGTTGTCCACGACTGCTACGCCGACGTCGGCGATGACGCGTTCGGCATCAAATCCGGCCGTGACGAGGAAGGCCGCAAAATGAACCGCCCCACCGAATACGTCACCTACCTCCGCTGCCATGTGGCCCACGCTCACAGCGTCTGCGCCATCGGCAGCGAAGAATCCGGCGGTGTCCGTCACGTCCGCTTCCTTGACTGCGACGGCGACGGTACCGACAACGGCATCCGCATCAAAAGCACCCGCGGCCGCGGCGGCATCGTGGAGGACATCGTCGCTTCTCATTTTCGTCTTCATAATGTTCGCAACGCCATCGTCTTTTCCCTGCGCTACACCAAAACTCCGGTCGAACCACTCTCCGACCGCACCCCCCTCTTCCGCGACATCCGCATCGACCACGTCACCGCCCGCGACTCCCGGAACTGCTGCGTCATCGAAGGCCTCGAGGAATGCCCCATCCAAAACGTCACCCTCACCGACCTCGATCTCGCCGGCACCAACGGCGTGACCTGCGCCTACGCCAAGAACATCACCTTCCAAAACGTGACCCTCGCCGCTCAAACCAATCTCTTCGTCGAAGACCACGCCAAAAACATCCAACGCCTCAACTGGATCGAACTCCCCAAGTAGAACGGGCGTCTCGCCCGTTCCGATCTGTTGGAATTCCTTGACGCCCCAATGTCGCTTCCGTTCCAAACGAACCGGATTGAAATCTTTCACTCATTGTTCCGTATCACATTCCTATACAATAACTTATCCCCTGTTTTTCCATCAAAACCAATCCGGTTCGTTTCGCAGAAACACATGTTTTTCGACCTGCTCTCCCCGATCAAAAAACTCTCTCTTGGCCTTTCCAGTGGCCTGCACAAAGGAGCGTCGACTTGTCAAAGAACCGCTTGAACGATATCCGATCTGGAATAGCATGTCCAGCGATATTATCAAATAGCGATACTTTGCAGGGCCTCTTTTTGTCTTCGCAAGCGCCTGCCTCGGCGTCAGAATGCGCCGTTGGATGAAAAGCACGGAACCTACGGCATATCACCTCGCGATTGTGCTATTCGTAGCGCTGATCGTTGCCACCCTGGCACGTCCCTCCCTTGGCGATTTAGATGGAGACTTCTGGAGGGACAATGCCGGAGAAGCCAGGGAGAGGAGCCCGAACGGTTCCAACGGCCATCATGAATTCCGATTCACGATCAATGACGACCGGGATTCATTCTCAACAACAGACTTGGTTCTCTATTTTCCGAAGGCTCTGACGGCTGATTTGATCATTGTGAGTGAGGATGACATGAGGATGACGTCTGGAACAACCAATCAGTTTACACATGAGTTTTTCTATAGCCTGAAAAGCGACAAGGAAGGTCTTCACACCCTGTTCGTGAAATTGCTGAAGACAAACGGTGCAGTCAGTCCGCTTTTTGGCCGCAGTTTTCAACTGTTCCGCCACGCTCCGTCTGTCGCATTCACCGAACCCAGCGCAAACACCGTAACCGGAAGGAGGCGCTGGTACTTGAAAGGCACCGCTTCGCAATCAGGAGATCCTTATGATTGGTTGCAGATTCAGGTCAACGGTGATTTCGTCAACGATCACAGCAAGGGCACTTGGTGGTCCGGCTATCACGACCTGAAACAGGGACCAAACCAATTTACCGTCACAGCCTGCAACCCCGCAGGAATGTGCACGACCAGCACGGTCGTCATCAATTACGATCCAACTCTCGCGACAAGGAGAATGCCGGCGCTGACCTGTGACCTGGAGGATCCCTTGATCGTGGGAGCTACGACCGGTGAAATCAGTCTCGGAGGAACAGTAGATGACGACGACACGACGGTCGCGGTCGCGGTGTCTGATGGTCTGGACGCCTCGGTGACCAATTATTCAGTGACCGCGGCGCAGGACGGCACGAACTGGTGGACGGTGGTTCCGCTGGGGACGGGAACAAATACAGTAACCGTGAGCGCAAAGACCCCGGTTTCTCCAACCAACCGACGACAATACCGCGTCATTCGTGACCCGTCCTTCTTTCTCGAGATCACCAGTCCGGGCGCCGGCACGTACATCAACGCTCCCTTTTTCACCGTCACCGGTATCGCCAGCCTCAATCTTCGAGACGCGGTGATTCGAATCAACGGGGAGGCCGCTGAGAAAACCCTGACGCCGACCAACATCGTCTTTCGCAGTTCGAAGCCAATGCGCACAAGCGTGGATGTGAATTCGATCATCGTGACCGCTGACAGGCCGGGAATGCCTTCGGTATTGCATGCAAGCTCCCAAGGGAAAAATCGGCCGGCTGCATTATCGAATCAGAAGCCTGTTGAACCCGTGATTATTCGAGGCGGCTCAGGACAATAGCGTGAACACGACCGCCGGTTGACGGCCAAAATTCATTTGCAACTCTCCCTCCAAGCCTTAGAATCCCCTCCCCGCCCACACGGCCGGGTTTTTTAGGCGAAAGGTTACCGATGAAATCTTATAATGTTGCAGTCATTGGCGGAGACGGTACGGGTCCGGAAGTCGTCCAGGAAGCGATCAAGGTCCTCGATGTGGCGGCGAAGAAATTCGACCTCAAACTGAATTACACTCCTTTTGACTTCGGCGGCGACCGCTACCTGCGCACCAAGGAAGTCCTGCCGGACAGCGCGGTCGAAGACCTGCGCAAATTCCCCGTCGTCCTTCTCGGCGCCATCGGCCATCCCGACGTGAAACCGGGCGTCCTGGAAAAAGGCATCCTGCTCCGCCTGCGTTTCGAGTTGGAACAATACATCAATCTTCGCCCCGTGAAACTGTACGACGAACGCTTCTGCCCGTTGAAAGACAAGGGCCCGAAGGACATCGATTTCGTTGTCGTCCGCGAAAACAACGAAGGCCTCTACACCGGCAGCGGCGGCTTCGTGTTCAAGGGCACACCGCACGAGATCGCCGTGCAGGAAAGCATCAACACCCGCCGCGGCGTCGAGCGTTGCTTGCGTTACGCCTTCGACTACACCCGCAAACGCAACAAGGACAAAAAACTCACGCTCTGCGGCAAGACCAACGTCCTCACCTACGCCTTCGACCTCTGGGAGCGCGCCTTCCACGAGATCGGCCAGAAAGATTATCCCGAGATCACCCGCGATTACGCCCACGTGGACGCCACGACGATGTGGTTCGTGAAAAACCCCGAGTGGTTCGACGTGATCGTCACCGACAACATGTTCGGCGACATCATCACCGACCTCGGCGCGATGATCCAGGGTGGCATGGGCATCGCCGCCGGCGGCAATATCAATCCGCAGGGCACCAGCATGTTTGAGCCCATCGGCGGCAGCGCGCCGAAATACACCGGCAAAAACGTGATCAACCCGCTCGCCGCCATCTGCGCCGGCGGCCTGATGCTCGATTTCCTCGGCGAAACCAAAGCCGCCGCCGCCATCGAAAACGCCGTCATCAAAACCGTCCGCGAGAAACTCAAGACTCTCGCTGCCGGCAAAATGGGCCACGGCACAAAGGAAGTCGGCGATCTCGTCGCAGCAGCGGTGTAGGGTCGTATGAAAGCAAGAACGCCGTCACGAGCGGCAAAATCCATTCGTTTTACCGATGGGAAGTTGTACGTGCAGCTTACCGACGAACGGGAAATCGGGGTTTCTCTCACGCATTTTCCGTGGCTCGCTCGCGCCACGGCTGCCCAACGTCGCCATTGGCACATCGAACCACACGGTTTCGCCATCTACTGGGATGATCTCGACGACGGAATCGAAATCGAGCATCTGTTTGGTTGAGAGCAATCGCAGCAACCGGAGAGGTTGCTATACAATTCCAGCCGTCAGGTACCGCCAAACCGCTGCACCAAAGCGTCGTGCATTTCAAACAGTTTCTCCATCGCGCGTTGAAACTCCGGATCGCCCAAGGTCTTTAATTCCTGCTTGTTCTCTTTGGCGAGGTTGAAACAAAATGTCATCACTTCCCATTGTTCTTTGTGTGGAAGGCGCTTGATTTCCTCAATTGCCAGTCGAAGTATCGGATCGTTGACTATCTTCAACTCCTGCTCTTTCTCCTTGGCGAGTCTGTGACAAAACGCAATTACTTCCCATCGTTCCCACTTTTTGAGGCGCTTGATTTCCTCAATGCTCTTGGCAGCAGTCACGCCAATATAATACGCGCAGGACAGGCATTTCACAAGCGCTTGGACTTGCGCTGAATTGCACTTGTGAATATACTGTGCGGTTCACAGCTAAGGGATTTTATGAGCAAAGGATATAACATAGCCGTTGTCGGCGCGACCGGGGCGGTCGGTGTCGAGATGATTGAGACTTTGGAGAAACGCGGGTTTCCCGTAAAGAACCTGCGCCTCTTCGCGTCGGAGCGCAGCGTTGGCAAGCAGATGAAGTATAAGGGCACGGACGTGGGCGTTGAACTGCTCAAGGCCGGCATCTTTGAAGGCGTCGATTTCGCGCTCTTCAGCGCGGGCGCGTCGCGTTCCAAGGAATTCGCTCACGGCGCCGCGAAACAGGGTGCTGTCGTCATCGACAACTCATCCGCGTTCCGCATGGAACCCGATGTACCTCTCGTCGTGCCGGAAGTAAATCCGGAGGACGCGAAGCTGCACAAGGGCATCATCGCCAATCCCAATTGCTCGACCGCGATCCTCCTGGTCGCGCTCTATCCGCTACACAAGGCCAATCCCGTGAAACGCGTCGTCGTTTCCACCTACCAGGCCGCCAGCGGCGCAGGTGCGAAGGCGATGCAGGAATTGGAAGAACAGACTCACATGCTGCTTCACGGGCAAAAAGACATTAAAGTCGAAGCACTGCCGCAGCGCATCGCCTTCAATATTTTCCCGCATGTCGACGTGTTTCTCGACAACGGCTACACCAAGGAAGAAATGAAATTCGTCAACGAGTCGCGCAAGATCATGCATCATCCGACCCTCATGATCAGCGCTACTTGCGTGCGCGTGCCGGTATTGCGCGCCCACAGTGAAGCGGTGAATATCGAATTTGAGCGACCGATGACTCCCGACGAGGCGCGCGCGATCCTTTCCAAGGCGCCGGGCTTGAAAGTCGTGGATGATCTGGCCAAGAAGAAATACCCGATGCCGATCGATGCGTCAGGCATGTATGATTGCCTCGCTGGCCGAATTCGACAGGACGTATCGCGCAACGATGGGCGGGGAATCGAAATGTTCGTTAGCGGGGATCAACTCTTGAAGGGTGCGGCGCTCAATGCAGTACAAATCGCGGAACTGCTGGTGTAGTCGCATTTCGGCAGTTCAATAACCCGGACTGCCCGGCGGTCGATACCCGCCTATTGCTCCGCCGCCTTCCCAATCCTGCGGGCGATTCCACGGAATCGAACTGCTGTTATCGGGTTGGGAAGTGGCACATCCGCTCAGGAACACCACCGCGCCTGCCAACAACGCCCTAAGGAAAACGATTCGGATCGCGTTCACCGAATTACCCAGCCTTGGTTAGTGGATGATAATATCGCCCACGAGAGGTGTGCTGCGCAGATATTCCGGCATAATCTGGGCGATGCAATTATTGGCCGCGACGGAAACGACCTGCACCTTGCCAACCAGTTTGGTGTCGCGGTACACAAGAAATTCCGCGTTCGGCTGAACCCGCTGCGCCTGGCCCACATCCAGCACGAGGAAGCCCCATTTTTCCTGCACGTTCGTGACATGACCGCGCAACCCGACGGGTGTGGTGGTCAGGTAATCCAGCTTTTCCTTCAATTGCTGGTTCTCAGCATGCAATGACGCGAGCTGTTCACCCAGGACCTTGTTCTCGTCCCCAAAGCTGACGATCTTGTCGCGAAGCTCCCCAACGCTGGTAATATTCGTAATGCCGACGGAAGCCAGGCCGTCCTGGATCTTCTTGATCGTGTCCGTCGCGGATGCCAAATCTGTTTTCGCGGTCTGCAATTCCTTGTCCTTGTCTGCCATTTGCGTCTTCAGGCCGTCAGCTTCCTGGGTCTTCTGGTCGAGCGCAACCTTCGTGGCCTGCAGGTCGGAAGTGGCCTTCGCCAAATCATCTTTGGTCTGCGTCAGGTCGCCCTGGGTTTTCTTGAGCGTGGACGCCGTCTTCGTGAGCTTGTCATTCGTCGTGTTGTACTCATCCGTCAGCTCGGCGATCTTGCCCAAATGAGCTTTCTTCATCACGAAAAGCTCGTACGCGAAGAACAACGATGCGAGACAAGCGACGATAACAATAATAGGGGCGATTTTTCCAAGTTTATTCATAACGCGGCGTTCCTCCGTCCAGAGCGTTCTCCAGAAAAGTACCACACATCCTAGTCAAATTTCCGCTTCCATGTCAACCACGCCTTCCGGGTGAGTTACTTAGGGGTCCCAATCGCTGTGCCGCGGGCCCACCGACCCCCGTCGCGTGTGCAATCGCACCATCCCCGCCAACTCCCGCAAGACCGCTTCCACATCCGCCTCAAATATTTCCGCCGACGTCGTCTGCGCGCCCATCGTCTCCACCGTCTGGCGCTCTGCGTTATCCGAAGTCACCACCAGGATCTTCCCCTTGTCCCCGACCTGCGCGACCAGTCGCTCAATCACGTCATCTGCCGTCTTGCCACGTTCCGAAAATAAAACCTCGACCCCGTGCATCGGCTCCTTCCCCTCCGCCTTGTGTTTCGCCGCATACGCGTCAAACACCACCGTCACCCGCCGCCGGCTGTGGTCCGCGTACTGCCGCAGGACCCCCACCAGCATCTCCCGCCGCTGCTGCAGCGACATCTGCCGCGCCTTCCGCGTGGCAAACCGCGGCCATGCATGCAACACGCTATACCCGTCCACCAGTATCCACGGTTGGCTCACGATTCGTTCCTCAGTAACCTTCTGGTAATCTCATCTGTGACAGCATGGGCCGTGGTTGACCGAGGTGTCAACTCGCGGCTCGCAGAGAAAACTCGACCGCGAAACCCAGCTCTTCCAACGGGAGGTCGCAATAATATGCAGATCAGATCCATCGTTTCAGGAATCGCCGCTCTCGCCCTTGTCGCAGGACTCACCGCCAACGTGTCTGCCGACGAAAAAGAAAAATCGGAGACGACTTTGGCGCTCACGGATACCCCGGCCGCCGTGCAGGCCGCGATCAAACAATTCGCGGGCAGCAATGCCATCGAGAAAATCACGAAAGAATCCGAAGACAACACGGTCGTCTACGAGGCCTCCGTCAAAATCAACGGCGCCAAGCAGGCTGTCGAAGTGCTCGCGGACGGGACCGTGAAACAGACCGAGAAGACGGTCGCGCTGAAAGACACGCCGGCTGCGGTTCAGACCGCAGTCAAAACATTCGCCGGTGCGGGCACGGTTGACGAAATCGTCGAAGAAACCGCCGGCGGCAAGAAAAATTACGAAGTCGCCGTGATGATCAACGGCAAAAAGAAGGAAGCCGATATCTCCGTCGATGGCAAAATCGAGCAAGATGAGGAGAAAGAAGAACACGCGGGGCATGGAGCAGGCGACAAGGACTAGACCTCGCCGAACAGTCCACGGATTGCGGATGGGTTCTGGGGCGAGAGGCGCCTCAGAACCTCGTCCTTTTTGGTAACATGTCCCCATGAAGGTGCTCCTCGTCGAAGACTCCGCACGGCTTCAGCTGTCCGTGGGCCGGGCGTTGCGCAAGGCCGGCTACGCCGTCGATGTCATCGGCGACGGCGAAGAGGGACTCTGGCAGGCGGAATCAAACGACTACGACGTAATCGTCCTCGACATCATGCTTCCGAAGCTCGATGGCCTCTCGTTGCTGCAACAACTCCGGCAAAAAGGCAAGGACACCCACGTCCTGCTCCTCACAGCCAGGGACGCGGTAGAAGATCGCGTGCAGGGACTCCGGCTGGGAGCCGATGATTACCTCGTCAAGCCGTTCGCATTGGAAGAACTACTCGCCCGTGTCGAGGCTCTTTGCCGACGCGCCTACGGCAGCAAGCAAACCCGGCTCGTCATCGCCGACTTGGAGATCGACACGGTGGCCAAGGAGGTTTTTCGCGCCAGCCGTCCGGTCAGGCTGAAACCCCGTGAGTATCTATTGTTGGAATACCTTGCCCGACGGTCTGGTCAGGTGGTCACTCGCCAGGAGATCGAAGCACACCTCTACGATGACAGCGTGGATCCGATGAGCAACGTCGTTGAGTCTGCCGTCTGCTCGTTGCGAAAAAAGATCAGCGCACCCAACCCGGCCCAACTCATTCACACCCGCCATGGCTTGGGTTACGTTTTGAAGGTGGAGGCGGAATGAGGACGATCCGCCGGCAACTCACCTGGAAGCTGTTCCTGGCTTTTTCCCTGCCGCTCATCCTCGGTGGAATCGCCGTCTTTTTCTCCACTCGCGCCGCCTTACTCGAGGAATTCGACACCGCGCTCCGTACCAGGGCCCTGGCCATTGTGACGGCCACCGAACAGAAAGGCGATCGGGTTGACGTAGATGTCCCCGAGTCGTTCATACGCGAATCCGATGAGGAAGACGCACCGGGATTTTTTCAGATGTGGCATACGGACGGCGCCGCAATAAAAAGTTCCGCTCTGGCCCCCGCCTCCGTCATGCCATCCCGATTCGGCACGCTTAACAGGCCCAGGTTTTGGAATTCGACGCTGCCGTCCCGGTCCGCGGGTCGCGTCATTGGATTCAAGTTCACGCCAGGGATTTCCAAAAAAGAACCCCCTTCGTCGGCACCGCGCGACATCATCCTCGTCGTGGCTTCTGACCGTCATGAATTGGATGAAACTCTCGCCACGCTCGCGTTCGCCTTGCTCGGTTGCGGCACGGCGCTGCTGGCGCTCACTGTTTTTCTCGTGCCACGTCTGTTGCACCGCGAGTTGGCGCCACTCGACGCACTCGCGGAGCAGGCCAGCCACATCAATGCTGACTCGCTTGCCATGCGGTTTCCCACCAGTTCGCTGCCGGGTGAACTGACGCCCATCAGTGTCCGGTTGAACGACCTTCTGGCGCGACTGGAGCAATCCTTCGAACGTGAGCGTCGGTTCAGCGCGGACCTGGCGCATGAACTGCGGACCCCGATCGCGGAGTTACGCACCCTGGCGGAAGTCGCCCTGAAATGGCCGGAAACGCGCGAGCCGACCACCGATCGCGAAACCCTGGCGATCGCCGTGCAGATGCAGGGCGTCGTCACCCATCTGCTGGCCCTGCTGCGAAGCGAGCACGAGCAACTACCGATTGTGACGGAGCCTGTCCGTCTCGCACCGCTGATCGAGAGCGTCTGGGGGCCTTTCAATGAACGGGCGGCCGGCAAACAATTGAAATTCTCGCAGAACGTGCCGGACAGGGCCGAAATCCAAACCGACCCTGTGCTATTTCGCTCCATTCTCACCAACCTTGTGGATAACGCCGTGGATTACACTCCCAGCGGCGGAACCGTGCGCGTTGGAATTGAAACCGGGGAAACCCAATTCACACTGCAAGTAACCAACACCTGCGGCGATCTCACCCCGCAGGACGTGTCACATTTCTTCGAGCGATTCTGGCGCAAAGATGGCTCTCGTTCCAACCCGGAGCACAGCGGGTTGGGATTATCCCTCGTAAAGGCGTTCTGCGAACGTTTGGGATTCCAACTCGAAGCCCGGCTCGTCGATTCATCCACGATCTCCATCACCGTGACTGGACCGATTTCAAACCAGGTCACGGAAGCAACCTGAACGAAAAAAATCTCACGGTCCGGCGCGCGGGATCGGGTGGACAACCCGTCATTCAGCGGAGGCCACGCGAACGACTTCCGCACCGACGATGCAGACATCGTCCGCGAAACCTTGTTTACCGGCGTAGAGTTGGACGTCCGCCAGCAGGTTGTCGAAGAGTTGGCCAACGGGCAAATTGGCTCGCTGGCGGACGGCTTCCAGCAGTTGGCCCTGTCCATACTCTTTGCCAACGGCGCCTTCCACCTCGTAGATGCCGTCTGTAAAAAGTATGATCAAGTCGTGCCGTGCGAGAGCTTTCCGGCAAAGTGGATACATCGATTCCTCGAAAACACCCAGCGCCGGCCCCGGCCGACAACCCGGGCAATCCAGTGAATCGACCAGGCCCGTGCTGCGTCGCACCAACAAGGGATTGGGGTGGCCCGCATTGGAGTAGCGCAGTTCACCACGCGCCAGATCAATCACCACATAAAATGCCGACGCGAACATCGGGCTGCGTGTTTGCGTCAGGACCGCGAGTAGGCGGTGATTAATCTCCGTCAGGAATTTATCCGGTTCCGCCGCCGCCGTCAGCAGCTCCTCCGCCAGCCCGCGCAGCATCGCAGTCACCAATGCGGCGCGGACGCCGTGGCCCATGACGTCGCAAATCAGTACACCGGCTTCGGTATCGGAAATCGGCAGTACACTGAAGAAATCCCCGCCCACCGCGCTCGTCGGGTGATAACGGTGATCGAAATGCAGCGCGCTCTCGCCCGCAATCGCGTCGCGTGGAAACGTCGGGTATTGATGCGGGAGAAAGGCCAGTTGGATTTCGCGCGCCAGATTGAGGTCGGTCTCCATCTGCATGTTCTTGTCACGCAACTCGTCCGTGTACCGCGCGACCTGCTCCTCCAGCCGTTTGCGTTCGAGCGCGCTGGTGATCGCGCGTACAAGCGAGGGCGCGTCCAGATTGTCCTTCGGCAGGTAATCCTTCGCCCCGCATTTCATCGCTTCTACGGCGACGGCTTCACTACCCATGCCGGTAAGCACGATCACCGCGGGCTGGCGCGCCAACGGTAAGCTGCGAATGTGGGTCAGCACGGTCAGTCCGTCGGCGCCCGGCAATTTGTAATCGAGAAGCACCAGCGTGTAGTCTGTCCGTGTGATTTCCTCAATGGCCTTCTCGGCGGTGTCCACCCATTTGGGCGCAAACTGCAGGTCTGCGCCAAGCGTGGGTAGCAGGCGTTGCAGAATCTCCGCATACACGGGACTGTCCTCGACAACGAGCAGGGGTGCGGACGCCGCGTTCATGGGGCCATCTTGTTTTTCGGGGGAAGCTTGGAGATACGCAACCAGTATTGCTGGATTTCCTCCACCAACTTGAGGCAGTCATCGAACTGGACGGGTTTGGTGAGGTAACTGTTCGCGCCGGATTTATAGCACCGTGAGACGTCTTCTTCGCGGTCGGAGGTCGTGAGCACCACCACCGGGATCTCTTTCATTCCCGGGTTGGTCTTGACCTGTTCGAGCACTTCCGCGCCGTTTTTCTTGGGCAGATTCAGGTCGAGCAAAATGAGGTCGGGACGCGGCGCCGTGCCGGCTTTGGAATAGGGGCCGCGCTGAAAAAGGAAGTCCAGCGCCTCCTCGCCGTCGCGGCAGACGAAAACACGATTGCCCTTGTGACTGCGCCGAAAGGCCTCGAGGGTGATCTCGACATCGGCCGGGTTGTCCTCGACCAGGAGAATGTCAAACGGTGCGTGCGAGTTCGGCGCGTCCATTGGTTGTCGTCCCGGTGGCATCTCTGGCGGTTGCGTTTTGCGTTTCCTTCAGTTCCCGTTTCGGCAGGGTGAAATAAAATGTCGTGCCCTTGCCGAATTCACTCTCCACCCAGATGCGACCGCCGTGCCACTCTATCACCCGCTTCACGATGGTCAATCCAATCCCCGTCCCCTCGTCGTCGCGTTGCAAGCGCTGAAAAATCTGGAATATCTTCTCGAAGTACTCCGGCTTGATTCCCATGCCGTTGTCCCGGACGTGGATGGTGTACTCACCCGCGGCGGTCGCCGGGTCCACCTTCTCCTCGCAGCCGATCTCGACGAGCGGGTGCGGGTTTTCATTGTACTTGATCGCGTTGGAAATGAGGTTATGGAAGACCTCCGTCATCGCGGTCGCGTCACACATTGCCGTCGGCAGCTTGTCGACATGCAGATCCACCTTCTTCGCGTCGATCGCGTACTGCAGGTTCAAGCGCACGTGCATGAGCATGGTATTGAGCCCGACCGGCGCGAACGGGCTGCGCTGTTGACCCAGGCGCGAAAACCGGAGGAGATCGTTGATCAACCGCTGCATTCGCAACGCCGAATTGCGAATCACGTCGACCCGATGGCGCCCCTCCTCATCCAGCTTGTCGCGGTAATCGTCCACCAGGAACTTGCTGAATGCTTCAATCCCGCGCAGCGGCTCCTTCAAATCATGGCTGATCACATGGGTGTACTCGTCCATCTCCTTCTGCGCCGTCTTCAACTGTTTCTGCGCGCGGACCAGTTTCACTTGCGCGTCTTCCACACCCTTGACCAGTTCGTTCAACAATTGGCCGACGTCGTTCACCTCGGCCAGGTCGCTCTGGAGTCGTTCGCCGTGCGATTCCCCCGCATCCACGCGTTTCACGAAACCCAGCAGTTCCTTCAACGAATCCCTCACCGGCGCCGACGCGAGAAACGACGCGCCCACCGACGCGATCACCACCGCCAGACCGATGAGAAGATCCACGAACATGGAGTGCATCACGGCCCGGCTCATGGAGGCCTGTCCCATCCCCAACTCCACGGTCCCCACCGTCCTCGATCCGTCGGTCACGGGCGCTTTCACAGCGATCAGCGTGTCCGCCCTGGCCTGGTGGTATTTCGGAAAAATCTCTCGATCATTGCCGTCGAGAATGCGGACGAAAAGGATCTCCTTGTCCGGATCGATCAACTCCACAGACCGCGCCATCGCAGAAATGTCGTTGCTTGCCACGGCCGAGGCAACGGATTTGGCCAATGTTTGCGCGGCGATTTCCCCGCGGCGCCGGGTCATCTGCTGCTGCTCGTCCAACTCGCGCCAAAGATGCGCTGCCGTCATGACCACAACGGTCGCGAGGGTCATCGTCGCCATCCAGGCGGCGTATTGGACCTTGACGTTGTACTTCGAAACCATCCGTGCCCTTGTTGCGCCGCGCATATTGTCATCCCCGTTTCAGCAAACGTCAAGCCAGCCATTGTCATTGATGGCCAATGTCTTGCAGCTCCGCCCCATCACTCTGAAGCCGAACACCCAGGAAGAGTTTGAACGTCAGCCTTTTCTTTGTGTCACAAAGTACGAAGGACATTGCGTTATCATGCAACTGGAACACGCCGAGCACACACTCGAAACCATTCGCACACTAATGGACCGCAGCCAACGCTACGAACACCTCTCCGGGTATTCCGGGTTGTTGGCGGGCGGCACGACTCTCCTCGGTTGTGCTGCGCTGGGTCTGAAGCTGCTGCCATTTGGACCGCGTCTCGACTTCGCGGTGGCCTGGACCGCCGTCTTCGCCGTCGCGTTCGCAGGTCATCTGCTAAGCACCTTTGGGCGCGCCCGCCAGCGCGGGGAACCCGTCTGGTCGCGTCAGGCGCGCACCGTTCTATTGGCCGTGCTGCCGAGTTTTGGTGCAGGCCTGGTGCTCACCGTTTTGATGGGGCGGCTGGATCGTCTCGATCTGCTACCGGGACTCTGGCTGTTGCTGTACGGGTGTGGCGCGCTGGCGACCAGCTTCTTTGCGCCGCGTTCCATCGCCGGGTTGGGAGCAACCTGCCTGGCAATTGGGTTCATCAGCCTGGTGGCACTGCCGGGTCACTCGCTTGCGACGATGGCGATTGGCTTTGGAGCAACCCACATCGTCTTTGGCGTCAGTGTGTTGGTCGTCGAGAAACGTGCCGCACGCACGCGCAGGTTTTGGAGGCAAGTGGAACATCTCGCCGCCATCGGCGCGATGGAATAAGGTCGATCACCATGGCAGACAAACTCGGCAAACTGAATCAAACGAAACTGGCCGTCGACCGCGAAGCGTTCGACAAACTCGAACCGGCCATCCACACCAAGGCGCGCCTGGCCATCGTCTCCGTCCTCGCTGCCAACGAGTCGCTCTCCTTCACGGAATTGCGCGACGGCTTGCGACTCACCGATGGCAACCTCGCCGCGCACCTGCGCGCGCTCGAACAGGCGGGATTGGTCCGCCTGCGCAAAATCGGCAACCCAAACAAACCGACCACTGCCGTATCGCTCTCCGCCGCCGGTCGGAGCGCCTTCGCGCGTTACCTGGAGGGCCTGGAACACATCGTGAAACGCTATCGCTGAGATAGCACCCGCAATTTTTTACGCCTGGATACTTTGCAATACAAAGCAACAGAAGGATTACTCGCATGAATACCGCCGACTGGCTCACCTACTTCCGCCAAAATCAACTCGACCGCCGCGGCATTGCCTGGCACGAAGGCGTTTCCCTCGACCCGCACCTGCAAGGGCCGCTGGCCCGCTCGCTCGCCCGGTTCCAGTTGGGCGAAAGCTCAAACGGCACGCGTCTGTTGGCCGCGGCGCGACAGCTCTCCGAACGAACCGGTGACCCGTTCTACCCGCGGACCATCGCCCTATTCATCGCCGAGGAACAGGAACATTCCCGTCTCCTGGCCAAAGTCCTGCAACAGCTGCAAACCCCGCTCCTGCCACGCCACTGGACCGACTCGCTCTTTCGGCGTTGTCGCCACCTGCTGGGGTT
>Ga0206960_1092_pt2 | contig 22780 bp, 27 predicted proteins | sample Alteio_BWOrgHeat_29_FD_153255 | JGI IMG/M metagenome (GOLD analysis project Ga0206960, IMG submission 153255) | Enriched cells from forest soil in Barre Woods Harvard Forest LTER site, Petersham, Massachusetts, United States -... | ecosystem: Environmental > Terrestrial > Soil > Temperate forest >... | reverse complement strand
TTGAGCGGGCCTGTGGTGAATTGGAGAGCGTGTACCTCTATGACATCGACGACCTGCAGCAAATTGCGCGGGAAAACATAACGGCGCGGGAACGGGAGATTGCCGCGTGCCAGGTCCTGATCGCCCAGCACCTCCAGCGCTTCGCCGCCTGGCTGGAAGGCAACCGCGCGGCGCTGGAAGAACGCTACCGCAGCCGCATGGCCGCCACTCCTTTGTCAAAGCCGGCCCGCACCCACGCGTCATGAAGCCCCTGATCATTGGCACGCGTGGAAGCCCGCTCGCCCTCGCGCAAGTTCAGATCGTCCGCGATCTACTACAAAAGACCAGCCCGACGCTTCCCGTCGAAACGAAGATCATCAGCACCAGCGGCGATAATTTTACGAACCTCTCGCTCACTGCAGGTGGCGGCAAGGGATTGTTCACAAAGGAAATCGAGGACCAGCTTCTTCAAGGTGAGATCCACGTTGCCGTGCACAGCTTGAAGGATTTGCCCACAGTTCTTCCGAAGGGCTTGGTAATTGGTGCCGTGCCGCCACGCGAGAACGTCCATGATGTCTTTATCTCGAAGAAGTTCAGATCTATCCTCGAGCTACCGAATGAGGCTCGCGTGGCAACGAGTAGCATCCGACGGCGCGCACAATTGCTGGCCAAACGGCCCGACCTGCAGATCGAGGAAATTCGCGGTAACGTGGAAACACGATTGCGCAAGCTAGAGGAGAATGGTTCGCTGGATGCGCTCATTCTCGCGGCGGCGGGTCTACGCCGACTTGGGCTCTGGAAAACGTACGGTAAACTGCATTGGCAGGAGATCGATTTCGAGTGGATGCTTCCAGCCGTGGGGCAGGGGGCCATCGCTTGTGAAGTTTGCGAGTCCGACGCAGCAACTCGCGAGACAATGGCACTCATCAATGATTTCAGCGCGGCAGCCTGTACAACCGCGGAACGCGCCTTTCTTCAGGCACTTGGCGGCGGCTGTCAGGTGCCCTATGCTGCGTACGCCACCGTGGAAAGCGAAAGCTTGCGGATGCTGGGTGCGACATTCAGTCCGGACGGGAAGGATATTCGGCGAACGGAGATTGTCGGATCGAAGAATAATCCACGTGACGTCGGTGAGCGGGCCGCGAAACAAGTTCTCGGATGAAGAACAAAGGCAAAGTCTATCTGGTGGGTGCCGGACCCGGAGACGCTGGTTTGATCACCATGCGCGGCATGGAATGCATTCAGGCGGCGGACGTGATTCTGTACGATAATCTCGTCAACGCTTCGTTGCTTCGCCATGCGCGCGCGGATGCGGAACTGATCTTTGTCGGGAAGACACCCAAAAAACACACACTCACCCAGGATGAGATCAATGCCTTGCTTGTCGAGAAGGCCCGCGAAGGCAAGGTCGTCGCACGTCTAAAGGGTGGCGATCCATTTGTGTTCGGTCGCGGCGGAGAAGAGGCGGAAGAATTGCAGAAAGCCGTGCTCGATTTCGAAATCGTGCCGGGCATCAGTTCGTCGATTGCCGCACCGGCATACGCGGGGATTCCCGTGACCCATCGCGGCGTGGCGACGGCGTTCATGGTGATCACCGGGCACGAGGACCCGACCAAGGAAGATTCGCAGGTGGATTGGGCGAGCGTGGCCAGGTTTTTTGGCACGCGCGTGATTTTGATGGGCGTGGAGCATATCGGCACGATTGCGGACGAACTGATGCGACACGGTGCGAAGTCCGAAACACCTGTCGCCATGGTGCGCTGGGGTACCACTGGAAAACAACAGACGATTCAGGGCACACTGGCAACCATCGCCGAGGTTGCTACCAAAGCCGATTTTAAACCACCGGCCGTCACTGTTATCGGTGAGGTCGCGAAATTACGGGAAAAACTTAATTGGTTCGAGCGTCGGCCGCTCTTCGGCAAGCGGATTGTCGTCACACGTAGTCGCGAGCAGGCCAGTGAGTTGGTCCGCCAACTCACCGATCTCGGCGCCGACGTGCTGGAGATTCCGACGATTCGCATCCAGCCGCCAAAGAAGATCGGGCCCTTGCGCGAAGCGATCGACGGCATCGGCGTCTATGATTGGCTGGTCTTTACCAGTCCGAATGGTGTAGATGCGTTCTTTCGCGAATTCTTCGCGCGCTACAAGGACATTCGCGGAATCGGTGGCGTGAAAATCGCGACCATCGGCGCAGTGACCGCCCAGAAAATTGGCGAACTACACCTCGAAGTGGATCTGCAACCCGAAGAATTCACCACTGAGGCGTTGCTTGCGGAGTTCAAAAAAACCGTGAGCGTCGAGAACCTGAAAATGCTTCTGCCGCGCGCCGATCTGGCCGACGAGCGCCTGGCGCGCGGACTGGAAGCGTTGGGCGCAATCGTCGATGATCTGGATGCGTACCAAACCGTGCCCGACACCGAAGACCGTAACGGTCACCGCGCTCGCCTCCTCAGTGAAGGGGCCGACTTGGTGACATTCACCAGTTCATCGACGGTGATCAATTTCTGCAATCTTCTTGATGTACCCGGACTATCTGCGAAGTTCCCGCAACTGCGGTTTGCCAGCATTGGACCACAAACGTCGCAGGCGGCGCGCGACAAGGGATTGGAGATCGCCGTGGAAGCAAAAGTACACACCATCCCCGGTCTGGTGGATGCGATCATGGCGTCGGTGGTGAAATAATGCTCGGTGCAATTCCAATTATCGCCGACAACCGGATCCGCGCTGCGATGGAGCAGGGGGAATTCGACCGTCTCGCTGGCACCGGCCAGCCGCTTCACAACCTCGACAGCACTTACGATCCCAACTGGTGGCTCAAGCAAATGTTGCAACGCGAAGAACTAACAGCCGACAACGCACGCTCCCAAAGGAACTCATGACCAAGGAAGAACACTACGACGAGGGAATGGCCGAGTTCGCGATGGCCGAGTACGAGAAAGCCATCGCGTGTTATCGTCAAGCTGTCGAACTCGCTCCCGATTATTTCGACGCGTGGCACGCGCTCGGCATGGCCTACTTGCGCGCCAACAAAATTCCCGAAGCCATCGAAGCCGGCAAGCGCGCCGTCGCGATTAATCCCAACGACATGCTCGCGCACACCAGCCTCTCGATGTACTACATGAAAGCCGGCGACAAGGCGACCGCTGAAAAAGAAAAAGGCCTTGCGACCGTGCTCTCGTGGGGTGGAAAGATCGACCAACTGCAGGATCCGCCAAAACCCTAACGGCGCTCACTGAAACATATATGACGGCAGGAAGTACAACTTCCCCGACTGCACCTTGAATTGATTCGGCGTCAACTGAATCTGGATCTTCGCCCGATCATTCTTGCCCCACAATCGCAACAAATTGCGGATCGAAAACGGCTCCGCATAACGAATCACCCGCGCCTTCTTGATCTTCGCCAGGTCCTCGGCCCGATCGATCGCATCCTCAAAATATCCCACGCCATCCACAAACCCGGCCGCCAGCGCCTGCTTCCCCGACAAAATCCGCCCGTCCGCCAAGCCGTTCTTCAGCGCGTCCACTTTCATGTTCCGCTCCTCGGCCACGATGCCGACAAATTTATCGTACACCTCCATGATCAACCCCTGCACCAGCGCCTTCTCATCTTCCGTCGGCTCACGCGAAGGATTCATGATGTCCTTGTACTTCCCCGACTTGAACGTATAAAATTTCACCCCGATCTTCTGCGCCAAATCTCCGTACGTAAAGCTCTCCATGATCACCCCGATGCTGCCGGTAATGCTCAACTCATTCGCCATCAAATAATCCGCGCCCACCGCAATATAATACGCACCCGACGCCCCCACCGTATCGATGCTCGCTACGATCGGCTTCTTGTCCCGCGCCGCCACCACCGCCTGGTAAATCTCATCCGACGCCACCACCTCGCCGCCCGGCGAATTGATCCGCAAAATAATCGCCTTCACATGCTTGTCATCCACCGCCTGCTGAAGCTGGTCTTCAATGTCCGCCACCATCCCGCCCTCGCCGACAGAACCATCCTCCGAGGAGCTGATCACCCCCGTCACATAAATCACCGCGATCTTGTCCTTTGCATCTTCCTCACCATTCACGAACTGCTCCTCGTAACGGCTCCGCTGGTTCGCGGTCAGGCCGCCCCCATGCCCTCCCTTGCCGAACACAACACCGAACAAGGCCAGATTCGCAAGCACGCTCAGGAAAAGGAAAAAAGTAATGAAGACCGCATACACGATCCAACCCGTCCGCCTGCGCGGCTGCGGCGGCATCGGACTGGTCCTAGGCGGATATAATGGAGGTGCTTCCATGGAGAGTACATTGCACAAGGAATCTGGCCGCCGCAAGGGGAAAAGCAGCAAAGAGTTTTTCACTTGGTCGCCGCCCAAATGTGGCGTAGTTTATCGCGCCATGTTGCTCGTCATCGACAATTACGACAGCTTCACCTACAACCTCGTCCAGTACCTCGGCGAGCTCGGGGTGGAAATGAAGATTTCCCGCAACGACGAAATCACCATCGAAGAGATCCACAAGTTGAAGCCCTCGCGCATCCTCATTTCCCCGGGCCCGTGTTCCCCGCGCGAATCCGGACTCTCCAACGACGTCATCAAGACCTTCGGCCCAGACATCCCCACCTTCGGCGTCTGCCTCGGCCATCAATGCATGGGCCACGTCTTCGGCGGCGAAGTCGTCCGTGCCGACCGCCTCATGCACGGCAAAACCTCGCCCATCTACCACAACGGTCGCGACCTCTTCGCCGGCATGCCCAACCCTTTCAACGCCACCCGCTATCATTCGCTCCTCATCAAGCGCGACACCATCCCCGACACACTCGAGATCACCGCCGAAACCAAACCCGAAGGCGAAATCATGGGCATCCGCCACAAACACCACCCCATCTGGGGCGTCCAATTCCACCCCGAATCCATCCTCACCGAGGAAGGTAAGAAAATTCTCTCGAATTTTCTCACATTGACGAAGTGATCCGTCCGTCTTCATAGAAAATGCCGGTTGTAGCTGCGCTTCTGTGAAGCGCAGAAGTGATGGACTCTGTTTCACCAATCAAATCTGTTGGAATTCCTACTCTTGATCGCATTTTACCCCCTCCCGGTGGGTTCGTTTTCCAGAACGAACCCACCGTTTCCTCTCTAGAATTTCCGCCATAACTCCCTGCCTTTGTTTTGGATAACACCTGTTTTCCATCCACAAATCGGTGGGTTCGTTTCGCAGAAACATATAGGGGGGGTATTTCATCACGACCGCCGGCGGAGCAGGGGAGGTGATTCTGCCTCCCCCTGTTGAATAGGCGTCCCGCGCCTTCTGCCCTTCCGAGACAGGGACGGCTGGCCCAGCGGTCCACCAATTCGCGCACATGTCGCCACTATATCACTATCGGAATACGATGTCCAAAAGAAATATCGCTTCTAAATATCCGACTCCACATTTGTCTCTCTGCCATGTTCCACTTGCCACGCCTTAGCGGGGCTGTTATGGTGCCCGCCACCGACGGAGTTTGTACGCAGACGCAAACACCAACTGGAAACAAATCCGACGCCATTCTGGCGCTCTCTTCCGCGTAGGCGCCAAACCACCCACGCTATGAACATTTACATCCAAAAGGACGGCCGGCAGCAGGGGCCATTTCCCCTGGAGGAAATCAACGCGAAAGCACTCCGTGGCGAGCTCGGGCCGTCCGACCCCGCCTGGATCGAAGGCTGGGCGCAATGGCAATTGCTTTCATCCGTCCCGGGGTTTGTGCCAGGACCTGATCCATCAGCGCTTACGCCACAAGCACCACCGCCTCCACGGCTGGACGCGGCATCCGCACCGCCGAAGCCGGAATCCGTGTTTCTTTATATTCCCGTGTCTCGACTGGTCGTGATGAGCATTCTCACCCTGGGACTCTACGAGGCCTACTTGGATCTATCGCAACTGGCGTTATCTCAAGGAGCGAGACAGCCTTTTTATCAAACCATTTTGGAGGGGTATTTTTGGCATATTCTTCATCAAGTCGCTATTGACGGCGATTAAAAACGACAAACTTGCGAACCAGTTCGCTTCCGCTCAGTTTTCGCCAGGAGCTTTGGCCGCCGGATGGATCATCCTCATAGTCCTTGGCAATCTCTTCAGCCGTATACCGGATGCTGTTGTGAATATGTTTGGCGTGGTAGTCACAGCCCCTTCATTCCTATTTCTATTGCCTGCGCAGAACTATATTAACCGCGTCAACGAGTCTCTTCCGTCCCGTCCCGCGTATTACCGTTGGTCAGCAGGTCATATCGTGCTTCTCGTGCTCGGCATTCTCGGCTGGATCGGAACGCTCCTACCGGCCGGTTCTCACTGATTCGGCGACGGGTTCAACATCCGGTCCATCCGCTCCCGCTCCTGTCCTTGCGCAGTATTCGGCCCCGTCTCCGGATCCGGCTTGACCGACGAACACCCTTGCACCACGACCACGAGCATCACCACGACGATGAATCGAACCGTTGTCTGTTTCATAGGTCCGCCTTCTCCTAATGCCGGCCGAATCTAGCGCCTCTTCCCAACGCGCTTCAAGGAAATTGCGGCACCACAGGAACACCACAGCCTTCTGCCTCCTGGTTTATCATCCTGAGCGAAGCGAAACCGCGGCGGGCCGTCTGTCGTTCGACGGCAAATCTAGCTCGCGCAACACGGAAAGCTGCGGCTCCCCGCTACGCGCCGCCGTCCATCCGTCAGAATGACACGACCGGACGCCGAATCAGGTAAGATAATACTAGTGAGGGAGCTTATTTCAACAGACGGATTTCTTACCACCAAATAGCGCATTATAAAAACGGTCTCTCCCGAGGGCAGTCAGATGTCCTATTGATTTCTCACTTTGCTCAAAATCTCCCTCCTCGGACCAACTAATGCCGAGCAGGATAATAAGCTTCAAAGCGTCGTATATGTGCTTCTTTTCGGACTCACTCAAGACACGGTCTTGCGAATACTGGCGGACAATAAAGGATGCCCGCTCCGCGTTGAACCCGCCTTTCGGTGGCAGTGCCCACCAGTACAGCAAGCTCGCTAGGTCGTAGATAACAAAGGTGTAGAAGCTCATATCAAAATCGAATACCGCGGCGATCTTGCCATTCCGGAAGAGAAAGTTGCCGTGGTTGAGGTCGGCATGGCAAATACCTCTCGGCAAGTCAGCCGGAAATTCCAACTCTCCCAGCTCTCGGGCAAGCCACGTCTCACGTGCCTCTTTGTCTTTCGTGCGTGTCCGCTTTTTGTACTCCCGCGAGCAGTAAACCGCATCGAATTCCTCGCGGTCTTTCAGGTAAGCGGGATGGTAGTTCTGCGTGAGTGTGTGCAGGCGCGCCACAACTTCAACCACTTGCGACGCTTGTGCCTCGTCAAAACAATCGTTCGGATTGTGGGGATGCTCGCCCTCTACGTACTCAATCATGATGTAGGGCTTGTCTTGATAGGTGTCGTAAAAGTCGTTTGCCGAATTCTTGATGATCGCAGGAACGGGATAGCCGTGCTTCCACAAATGGTTGATCAGATTCACTTCAAACCGGACATGCTTCTCCGTCCTGTTTTCGTAGTATCGCAAAACATATTTACCCGAAGTGGTAAAAAGCAGGACGGTGGTTTGTCCCGCACCGGTGGCGAACTTCTCAAAGCCCTGATGTTCTCCCAGGTCATAATGGGAGAGTATCTCTGCAAAATCATCCGCTGAAAGTGTCGTCCGCATTGCCATAGCTATGACTTGTGGATTCTAGCCGAAGTGCGACAATTAACGATTAGATGGTATTTCTTCTTTAAGGTAATGTACAGGGGCCGCTTAAGCGCCCCCCTTGTACATTTTTGCATTAGAAAAAATAGCACAGCATGAATGACTCAGATCAATATGCTCACAAGGCATCCATCGCGGGCGAGATCATCGCCAAACTGACAAAAGACGGCTTTGCGGTAGCTGCGTTGGATGGAACAAGGCACGACCTGTTCCCCGTCGCCATGGATCCTCGGGAAGGTGTGGCCCTTCAGGAATGGATCAGGAAGGAAAAGCCTGCTTCGGTCATCGACATAGGGCTTGGATATGGGTTCGCGACGATCAATGCCATTAAGGCGCTGCTGGAAACCCGTGGAGAGGATTTTTCCCTGTTCACAATCGACCCCTATCAGGACAGGCGCTTTTCCGATCTCGGCCTTCAGTTCATTGGCGAGATTGGCGTCAATAATCAAATCGAGTTTTGCAAGCGCCCCTCGGAATCTATTCTGCCTGAACTTCAGCAGCAGGGTAGGAAGTTCGATTTCGCCATAGTTGATGGCACTCACCGTTTTGAAGGTGTGTTCATTGAGCTTTTCTACCTCAACAATCTTTTGGTGCCCAGTAGCGTAATCTTTCTCGACGACTACCAGATTCCCGGCGTCCGCAAGGCGGTTGCCTTTTTCCTGTCCAATATGCAGTGGACCATGGAAGAAATTTCCGAAACTTCTGAAACGCACCAATGGGCTGTCGTCCGCACTCGGTATGCGCCATTGGAAAGGACATTCAAAGACTTTATTGACTTCTGATGGATACATTTTAGTAAAGGGGTCAGGGATGAATAAGTGCATAAATACGTAAAGCAGCCAGTCCGTAAGCGCGCCGCAAAATTCAGGTCGTGTCCGCACCGCCCCTTGTGCTAATTCTTCCTCTCGCAAAGGAACAAACTCATGGCCATCGAATTGACCAAGGAAGAGATCGCTGACGTCATCCCTTCTCTCCGGAGATATTTCCGGGAAGAACTGGAACTGGAAATCAGCGAAATGCGGGCGAAGTTTCTGCTCAACTACTTCTTAAAAGAGATCGCTCCGTTCGCCTACAACAAAGGCGTCAAGGACGCCGAATCGTATTTCCGCAGTCGCGTCGAAGATCTGTCCGGCACCTGCTTCGAGCCCGCCCTGACCTATTGGCTCAAGAAAAAGAAGTGAAGGACAGCAGCACCCCCCAGAGGACTACGTGAGTTACCCGCGCGTCATTCTTATCGGTGGTGCTCCGATGTCGGGCAAAACGACGGTCGCCCGTATGCTCGCCGCCCAACTCGGCTACGGCTGTATCTCAACGGATGATCTCGGCGAGGCCGTTCGCGCCGTCACTACCAAAGACTCGCATCCACATCTCCACCCGATGGACGGCTGCGACTACCGGGAATACTACGTCACCCGCTCGGTCGAAGCGCTCATCGAAGACATCAGCCGGGAGCACCGCGCCATGTGGCCTGCGGTCCGGAGCGTGATTCGCAAGCACGCCACCTGGGGCGAACCGACCGTTACGGAAGGGTGGAGTCTCTGGCCAGAGGAGGTCGCCGAATTACGCCTGCCCAACGTAGGCTCGCTGTGGTTCGTGGCCCATGAGCAGACCTTGCACGAACGGCTGGTCAACGCAGCAGAATTCTATCGCGGTGCGTCCGACGAACAAGCCATGATCGACCATTATCTCGCGCGCAGCTTCTGGTACAACGCGCGACTGAAAGAGGCGGTCAAAAAGTCCGGCCTCACCAGCATCGAACTCCCCCCGCAAGCACCCGCGGATAAAATCGTCGAACTGTGCCTCGAGCAACTAAAAAGATGAGGGCCAATGGTCCAGGGAAGTGCTCAATCATCGACCATTGACGACATGCCACCGCCGATTCCAGTCATCCTCGCGCCGTACAATCCCGACTGGCCGCGCATGGCTGCCGGCCATGCCGAACGGCTGCGCGTGCTCGGTTCCACCTTGGTGATCGTCCATCACATCGGCTCGACGTCCGTGCCGGGACTCGCCGCCAAGCCGGTCATCGACCTCATGCCGTTGGTGACCGATCTGGCTGACCTCGACCGGGAACGCGGCCGCGTGGAAGCCCTCGGCTATGAATGGCACGGTGAATTCGGCATCGCAGGACGTCGCTATTGCACGCTTTCCGCCGAGAATGGTATTCGCGCCGTTCAACTCCACTTTTTCCAGGCCAACACGCCACACGCCGAACGTCACATTGCTTTTCGGGATTATCTCCGCGCCCATCCCGCAGTCGCCGCGGCCTACGAAAACGAAAAGCGCCGCGCCCGCGACCTCCACCCAAACGATTCCCACGCCTACACCGACGAGAAATCCGCCTGGATTCGCAAAACAGAAGCCACCGCCCTCATCTGGTACGCTGGGTTTAAAAAGTAAGCGCTTGGAAGGGGTCAAGGCTTGACTCTTGACGCTTGCCATCACCGCGAAAGGGGTCAACGCTTTACAATTTACACGTGCCGCCGCTTGCGCCGCAACAATCCCGCGCCCACGCACAATCCCATCGCCGCCAGCGCGAGTGTGTTCGGCTCCGGGACGGCATCGAAGGTGAAGTTGTCGAAGGCCACTCCCGTACTGAAGTTTTGCGCGCCAGTGTAGGTGAAACGAACGGACGCAATATCCGCCGTCGCGTGGCTAAACGACCAGGGTGTCGCCAACGCATCGCCGGTGTGCGCCGTGTTGGTGTCCAGCACCAGCGTGTCCACCACGTGATTCAGCGAATCGAGTGCGCGGATCGTCCACGCCTCATTATTATCAATGTCCAGCACCACGCCGCCGACGCTCGATGCCAAGGAGCTGTAACCGACAATCAAATCGCTATGCGGACCGGTCGCGCTGATCGTCAGCGAAAACGAGCCGCAATTTTCCCCCGGCGCCGGCGTGTCGTCGCCATACGCGCTGGTAAAGCCGACGCCGGGTGATCCTGCCTCGACAATAATCGGGAATGAGCCGTCGGAATTCGCGAAACGCATCCCGAAACTGGCCTGATATTGGTTGCTGATGTTCATACTTTCCGTCGGCGGGCCGCCCCCCGGCAAGGTTTCAAAATCCAGCGTCGCTGCTGGTGTCCGCGACGCGGAAAGACAGACCAACGCCACCCCGATGAACACAAAACGACTGACCGCAAATCCGTTTTTCATGGAAGCTCCTCTCGCCGCCGCTGAGCATACTCAAAACACTCCCACTTGGTCAATGTCAGGAATGCACTGGACGAGGAGCGTAGAAGGGGGCAAGGCTAGACTCTTGATGCTTACCATCAACGGCCGGCCCTCAAGGCGTCTGCAATCATTTCGTGAGGAGCGGACCCGCAGGGATCCAACGCGCCTCCGTCCATTGATTCGCGTTGGCGCTGACCATCACGACGCTCTCCGACAGATAGACCGGGCCCGACGGATCCGCATAAACTTTCGGGAAATAAATCATCCCGGGCAGTTGATCACTGTAGAGCCAGACGCCATTGAGATTGCTGACACTGCCCGCGGCGAGCGAAGAGAGGGCAACGGGCATTCCATCCCGCATGGCACTCACCACCTCTTCAATCAATGCCGGATCAGTCGTGCGTTTGTGCGACGCTGGACCTATCGGCGCGGTATACTCCATCGTCTGGAACTTCGCGTGCCGCCAATTAAACGGCGGGAGTTGACCGTTACGGTAGACCGCATACGCCGGCATCTCGGAGCCTTCATCTACGGCAATATAATCCGTCACCTTCTGCCCCGGAATCGTGTAAACCATCCTCCCGCCAATCGGCCCGCGCCCAATCGCATTCTTCGGCTCGACGTCCTGCAACTGCAACGCATATTCATCATAGTCACTCACAAAGACCGACGTCCCCGAGGTCACCGTCGTGCGCAGAAAACCCGGATGCGCCGAGGCCGTTTGCTCAATCCTATAAACCGGCAGCCAACCATCCACCCCCACATTGCCCAAGCCAAAGAACCAGGCGAAACATAGGATCGCCACCACCGCCACACAGCCCGCCATTCCCAGTGCAATCAGTATCAACCATTTCTTCGTGGACATTCTCATCTCCCTTCTGGAAGCGCGCGCAAACCACTTGTCTAGTCATCAATGCCGGCTCTGTGAAGCCGCAATTACTATTTGACCTCCTTGTCGAGCGTCCGATGGTTTACGCCGGCAAGTTCGCTCAGCTTGAAGTCCGGCAAGCTCCGCTCGGTTGACGGGAATCTGAATCCTGTGAAAATGCAGCCGCAAGAAAATTCAGCACTACCGTCGAACCGAAGGACTCCGTAACACGGTGCAGCCCCGTGGCCCTCAGGCACGCAAAAAGCCCCAAAATGCCCCCTAACAGCCAGTCCATCAACATTTTAGCTTCAGTGCTTGACATCCGGAGGCCGCTTCGCTACCATGGTGAGACTCGGGCACAAAACTACGAGTTAGGGAACAAGGGACGAATGATACTGGGCGAACTTAGGGCAAATGGGATCGTGTCGCGGAACTCCAAACTAATTGATGCTCAAAAGGGTTATCGTGTGCGCGTTGCACGAAATCTTTCCATTATCAGTGCAGCACTTGCCCTTGCTTTAGTCTGTGTCCCCGGTTCCCAGGCCCAAATCGTTATCGGGCCGACCGTCAGTTTCGCCAGCCTCACGAATGTTGGCGGCGACGTTCTCGTTGGCGACAAGGACTTCTCAAATTTCAGCATCAGCGGTAATTTTTCAGCCGGCCAGGTCAACGTGACCTCAATCACGGAGAATGGCAACTTTGGCCTTCGGTTCAGCGGCTCGCTGTTCTCCGCCGGTACCCCCGAAACTTTGTCCATCGGTTACACGGTCACCGTGACCAACTCACCGATGCTGATCTCGGCAGCGAATCTTTTGTTTAATGGACAGGTCGCTGGTGGCAGCTCGGGCCAGGCACAGGTCACCGAACAGGTCTTCACCAACGGCAATCAGCTCGCGGGTCAGTTGTTTGTGTTCGCCAACGCCACGAACAGCGTCTTGACAGCCAGCTTGCCGATTACGCCGCCCCAGACGTTCCTCAATCTTTCCAACAACGTATTTCTCACGGCCCAGTTACCGGCCTTCTCGACCATTTCCACCATTGACCAGACCTACACGCAGGTTCCCGAGCCGAGCGCGTTGGTCTTGGTAGCCGCAGGATTCACCGGATTGGCTTTTCTTCGCCGCCGCCGGCATTAATTCCGGTTCGAATGGGTTGTCCGTACAACCTCCGCCATCCAATCCACCTCCCGCATCTTCGCATCACACGATCTGGCACGCTTCTTCAAAACTGAGACGCGGCCCGCGCGGATGGAGCTTGGTCGCATCGCCATAACCGAGGTTGCAGAGGAAGTTTGATTTAACCGTCGTCCCTGCGAAGAACGCCGCGTCCACCTTCGCGTTATCGAAGCCGGACATCGGCCCGCAATCCAAGCCGAGCGAACGCGCCGCCAACATGAAGTAGGCGCCTTGTAGCGACCCGTTGCGCAGCGCGAGGTACTCCAGCACGCTCTCCGGCAAGTCCTTGAACCACGCCTTGGCGTCCACATGCGGGAACAGCTTGGGCAGTTGCTCAAAGAAGTGGACGTCCATGGCGATGATCGCCGTGACTGGTGCCTTCATGCTCTTGTCCACGTTGGGTGGGGACAGCGTCGGCTTTAGCTTCTCCTTCGCGGCCCTCGACTTGACGAAAACCAGTCGCATCGGGCACATGTTGGCTGACGTCGGCCCCATCTTGGCGAGGTCGTACACCTGCGCCAGCAGCGCGTCATCAACAGGCTTGTCCAGCCAATCGCTATGCGTCCGCGCCTCACGAAAAATCAGGTTCAGGCCCTCGTCGCTTAATTTCAACATGTTTGAATCTCCTTTTGAACTGTCCGCAAAACCTCGTTAGATCACTCGTCTTCGATGCATCTTATCGGCTCGACGTTTCTCACCTTGTCAGCACCGCCATTCGCCCCGGGCATTCCCGTCACAAGAGTATCCTCTCCATCTGCTTTGCACCGACCCGTCCATGCGTCCCAAAATGCAGTTCCAATCGGCCCGCTGGTTCGGCCCGATACATGGTACTGCCATGTATCGTATACATCCGCTGAATAAGGGGGCTTATCCGAGCCGAATCTTCTTCGCCAGTGTCGAAATATACAAGGACGTGAACTTGTTCAGGGGCGTGGCTTCGTCGTCCCAATTATCTTCGTACATATCAGAGATAACGAATCCAGCCGCGAGCTGGCCTCGGATTTGATCTTCCAGCGTGTGCCCAAACTCATACGCCAATCCTTCCTTCGCAATCTTTTCTTTCTTCTCCTCCGGAAGGCTTTTCAGATCCGCATACGGCAATGAATATTTCACCGCCAGAACCCCCGTCTTCGCCGCCTCTTCGTGATCGAACAGGAAAAACGCCGGATTCATAAACCCCGAAAGCAAACTCCCGTTCCATTTCAGAACGCGAAAGCACTCCTTCCAAACCGGCGTGAGCTTCTCCGCAAACACGTTCGAGACAGGATGAAACACCAGATCAAAGCTTTCGTCGTTGAAAGCCCCAAGATTCGCCATGTCTCCGAGCACAGTATCCAGGTCAAGAGAGTCGCGTTCCGCGACAAACCGGTCCTTGGCTAGTTGTTCATCCGAATTGTCGAAACTCGTCACCGTGGCTCCGGCCGCTGCCAAAATCGGCGCCTGCTGCCCACCACCAGAGGCAAGGCACAACACCTTCCTGCCTTTTACATTCCCGAACCATTCGGACGGAACGCTCTTGTTGGGAGTAAGGATAACGCTCCAAATCCCCTGCCGAGCAGCACGAATTTCATCGCTGTTGACGGCTTGGCACCAGCGGCTGCCGGATTTCGACTGCTTGTTCCATGCCGTCCTGGTATATGCGGCTACATCCATGCTCTCGAACTTCCATTATGAGCGTCTTTGGGCGAGGGGGTCAACGTTTGACTCTCCACACTCGCCATCCCGCGCGGAAACCCATCAGAGAACAGGGCTGGGTAGTTTGGTTATCATTTCCGCAAATGCTTCTTCGGAATCGCACCAGATCAACGTCCAATATGTTCCCCGGCCCAGTTTCTCATACGCTCCGTACCGATGGCTACCGTCGCGAATCGAGAAAATGCCCGCGCGGTATTGCACGATGAAAGGAGGGAGCTCTCCGCCAGATTGGATATAGTCGATAAGGGAGTCAACCTTCTGGCTCCAATCTTCTAAAGATTCTTGATACTCCATCCCTTCTTCAGGCCCACAACACCGCGCCAGCCTGCTCAAGGGAAATTGTAGGGGACCAATCCAGTATCGTTTCTGTTTCTTGAGTCCGTCAGCCAGGGGAACATTGTTTCCCTCGGCTCGCAGGAACGCATCGATCCAGTCCTCCAAGTGGCCGTCCTGAGCATACTTCGTCACTTCTTCTATGATACCCATCGTCGTCTATCGCGCCGAATTCCTTTCGGATTCCAGCAACACGATCCTTCTTTTGCCAAGAGCAAAACTCCTGACCGCTTTATATCCCGAATGTGAAATCGGTTGCTTTTTATCATGGATGATTGCCGTGACAGAAATGAGCCCAAGTCTGCGTCTTAGCTTTTCCAAAAATCTTTCAACGTAGCTCTCTTCAGTTCCCGAGACCTCCCATTGTGCCAATTCTCCATACGGTAAATCGGTTATGACCATATCAACCCGCGGCAAGGATTCGGGAAATTCCTCATCACTCACGGCATTAAATTGAAAACTCTGTATCCTGCCTGTCTGGAATGATCGAATTTTAGATTGAAGACGGTAGGCGCTCTCCAGCGCCTCCTTGTGGGAATCTTTGTTATATTCCTGCACGAATCGTTTCAATTCCTCGATTCGTTTACTTAGACCCGTTGTGGTTAGGAGTGAGAGATTTTTCTGCGCGAATTCCAGCATCCGGCTGTCGGAATCAGAACCCGAGATCGATTCAATCTCTGCACCATGCAGAAAACCAATAACGGTAAGAGAATAGGCCACTCCACAAAAAGGATCATACAGTTTATACGGCCCCACGTTTCCCTTGGTCTTCAGATAATGCGCGCATTGCTGAAACACCTCACTGCTCAAGCGCACGGGAAAATTAGTGGCGCCGGCAGCTCCATAGACAACCCTCCCGCTGGAGTAATCCTCGTAGTTTTCCTTGGTGCCAGCAAATTGATACTTACTTTTCATCCTGACTTGAAACCATTTTCGGCGTCACATCTCAACATTGCAACATTTGCCTTTCGCCTTCTCGTTCTTGTCCCTTACAGTAGCCGTCCGTGAGAGATATTCTGATTGTGTTCGACGTGGATGGCACGCTCGTCGGTGGCGAATCCACCGACTGGGCCAGTTTCGACGGTGCCTTTGAAGAGGCAGCGGGATTCGCGTTGGAGCAAACGTTTTGGAACAGCCTCGAAGAGGTGACCGCCCAGGCTGTTGTCCACCAGGCTCTGCCGCATTCGTCCGCCGAAGAGAAGACGCGGACAGTGCACGCGGTGCGCGATGGATACCTGCGGCGCCTGCAGGCTGCCCACAAAAATGATCCATCTACATTTCCAGCCCTCGAAGGCGTGTTGGCTCTTTTGCAAGACCTGAACAAGCAGGGAATCCCCGTTGCCATCGGAACTGGCGATTGGTCTGAGACCAGCACCTTCAAGCTCGGTGCCGCCGGCATTGCGCTGGATAATATCCCCATGGTCACATCGTCCGATTTCTATAGCCGCGGGGATATTATTACCGCCGCCGCTGCGAAAGCCGGTCGCCCACTCCAGCAAACGGTATATATCGGGGACGGACTCTGGGACCTCCGTACTTGCCGAAAGCTTGGCATCCCGTTCATCGGTGTCGGCCGCTGTAAAGATAAACTCGAGAACGCCGGCGCTGCCTACACCTTGCCCGACTTGAGTCCCACCAACTTCTGGGAGGTGATGGAAGCGATTCGGAAGCCGAGCGCAGCACTGGCGAAGACGGATCGCCCCCTCCACGTCGCCTCACCCCGCGATCGCCGTGCGACGTCTCCTGCAGGCCAATAAAGCACTGGACTTTACAGCGGGGATTTGATTCACTGCGCCATCGCCCGGTGAGGCGAAATCTTTTCTTGGCGAGAGGGGTTGGCGTGCAATGATAAAACAATTCTTCGCAGTCTTTTTCTGGGCAGTCGTTCCATTCACTTTCACAAATTCTGCACGCGCCCAGTTCACTTCCAACTTCCAGACCAACATCATCAGCGCGGTCAGAAGTAATTGGGCTGGTTTCGGTGCGTACAACGTCGGCAGCAACACCTTCTTCGATACCTTGATTATCCAAAACGGCGGCGCGCTATCGAATTTCGACGGCATCATCGGCAATCTCGGCCCCGCCAGTAACAATACCGCCATCGTCACCGGCTCGGGCTCGCTGTGGACCAATGGGGACGTGCTGGTCGTTGGTTCGAGCGCCCCGGGCAACAACCTGGTGATCAGCAACGGCGGCCTGGTTTATTGCATCGGCGGCACCTTCATGGGCTACGGCCTCGCCGCCAGCAGTAACAACACGGTGACGGTGACCGGAAGCGGGTCGGTCTGGACAAACATCGATCTCTACGTCGGTTACACCGGCGGACACAACCGGATGACGATCAGCAATGGCGGTGCGGTGCGCGACCGCACCGGTTTCATCGGCGAAGGGGGCGCCAGCGTCAGCAACGTGGTGATCATCACCGATCCCGGTTCATTCTGGAGTCATGACGCCCCGGGGGGTGCTGGCCGAGGCCAGATGGTCCTCGGCGATATCAGCGTGGGCAACCAATTGATCACCAGCAATGGCGGTGCGATCTATTCGAGCAGCCTCATTTTTGGCAACAGCTCTTCCAGCAGCAGCAACTCGGCGATTGTTACGGGGGCCGGCTCGGTCTGGAACCTTGGCCCCGTGGGCGGAGGCAGCCTGGAGGTCGGCAACGGCGGGCAGGGCAGCCGATTGACGATCAGTGACGGCGGTGCCGTACATGTCACGTTTGGCTACATCGGTTTCGCGGGCAAGAACGACATGGTGACCGTGACCGGCGCCGGCGCGGTGTGGGATGACATGCTCGACCTCTACATTGGCAATAATGGCAAGACGAACGCCCTGAGCATCGGCCCGGGTGGTTCGGTGGTGGCCACCAACGCCTACGTAAGCTACCTTGCCGGCTCCGTGGGGAACCACATCGATGTCGAGGGCGGCACGATGCTTGTCACGTCCAATGCGACGATCGGCAATTTCAATTGCTCGTCGTCGGGGACGATCACGGTCGACACCGGCGAACTCATTGTGACGAATGCCGCCCACAATGCCACGCTGGAGGTTCTCAGCGGCGCGCTCACGCTCAACGGCGGCACCACCATCGTGGACCGATTGGTGATCACGAATACCTGCGCGCGATTTGTGCACGCGGGTGGCACACTGATTGTCGGGAGCTATGTGTTCGATACGAACAAATTCCGCTCCACAGCCGTCACTCCGTCGAGTAACGACGTCCTCCTCACCTGGATGATGGGCCCCGGCGCGACCAATGCACTGCAAGCCGCCGCTGGCAATGTGAATGGCGGATATGGCACGAACGCCTTCACCGACATCTTTGTCGTAACCAATAATTCCGCCGCGGGCACCGTGACCAATTATCTCGATGTCGGCGCTGGAACCAATAAGCCCGCCCGTTACTACCGGGTCCGGCTCGTGCCATAGTACAGACCTGCTTGCTCAAGTGTCCGCATCACCGCAACTACTTGACACCGGCAGTGTTTATGGAAAAGTAGAGGAACAGCATGGTTCAATCGTCAAACGGAAAGAACGTCGTCTCGAAGCGCGCAGCCTTGGTCGCTGTGCGAATGGGGCTTCTGTTCCTACTCACGGTTTCCGCGCTCCTGGTAACCGGCTGCTCCACCGTGAGCCCGGAGGACCGCCGCTTCTTCTACAGCGGATGGGTCGACCCCAATTCCCCGGTGCCCGGGCAATAGTGGGGGTTGCCGCAACGACTTCGTGCTAACCTAAATCTGTCCAACTAACGAGGTCCGCCAGATTCGCCCTTCCGTCATGGTGCCATGACAAAGGCGGACGCTGCATTTGGCCAATGGGGCAGACGCGATGCACGCCCATCCGGGCGAGGTCACCGGCAAATCCCGCGGCGCGCTCATGCATGGGTGCGACTCCCACCGTCGAGACGTTTGACGCGATCTTTTGGATGGCGTCGAGGACGCGCTTATAACCGTCCGTGGGCTTGACGAAAATGGTGCGGTTTAGGCAGGAGGGGATGAAGGAAGGACTGTCGTCGTAGATCACCGTCCAGTCATTGCTTTCGAGACTGTTCCATACGACAAATCGCTTGTCCGAGGCGGCGCGAAATTCGTAGCCCGACCGGAACTTCGCAACCTGCGCCGCCTCTTCAACCGAAAGTTGACCGTGCGGGACGCGCGCCTGATACGCCGCCATCGCGTCCGCCAGCGCCGCGGCAAACTTCCGCGGACCAAGCTGCCCGCGCTCTTCCACATAATAAACATGCGGCGACAGGCAACCCAATTGGTCATAGACCGACGCGTCAAACGCCGCCGCCTGCGCGAGCTGCGGCAGGTTCTCCTCGGTCATTGCTTCCCTTGCCACCACACCGAAGCTGAGCTTGTGGCCGTAACCAAGAAACCGCGCCTGCTGCCCGGCAAGCTGCCGCAACGCGGAGATCGTATGATCGTCGCCATACGCGATCACCCCGTCGGCGTCCTCCAGCGCCGTCTGCGTCAGCGCCAGCTCACCGCGTGACCAATCAGTCGATGCCGCGCAATCAGCCAGTTCTGCGTCCACTTCGCGCACCGACTCGATGAACAGGGAAGGGAACACCGGATCGCGCGGCGAAACTTTCACCAGATTGGCCGTCCGCAGCAGCAATCCGCAGCAGATGCTGACGATGCCCGGCATTGGGACATTACCCGCCAGAAAATGGACCAGCAAACGCGGCGGGATGGCGCGCGACTGCACCCGCCCACGCATGCAGAATTCATCGAGCACACGGCGGTTTCCCAGCTCGCGGTCCAACAGTTCGCCGAGCGACTCGTAGTTAATGGCTCCGAAGGTGAGATCGATGGCTTCCTGTACCATCGCTTCGGAAAAGCCCGTGTGCCTTGGCGTATACTCAACCGCTTGTTTGCGCCACCGACTGTTCGGATCCAGCCAATTCTTCGCCGTCTGTGTCAAAACGGCGATGACCGCGTCCGTAGTGCGATGCTGCTGCACCCGCTCCCGCGCTTCCCGGGTCCGGCTGACCGCTTCCCGAATTGTTTCAACTGTCGCGCTCATTCGACCACAATATTTTCCGCATTCAACGAGCAACCGCGTACTTCCGCGCCCGCTGCCCGACCCAACACTTCAAATTCCGTCACGCCTAAATCGCTCACTCTCGCAATCCCCAAATCTTCCGTCTGCACGCTCATCATACTCCAGAGGTTTGCCAAATCAAAGATCCGGATCAGTCCGCGCTCATTCTCAGCAGCCTCCCTGCCAGTGTTCGGGTCGATGACTAGCACCCGCGCCCACGGCGGTACTACCTTCCAATCCGTCCGCTTGCCAGCTCGTAGCGTCCCATCATAAAACTGCGTACTCAATTCCGTCATGCCATATTCACTGACGATGCACGTCGTTGGAATCCCCAACCCCCGCTCAAATAGCGCATAAAGGTCCGCCTTCGGCACCTCACGGGATCGTCCCTTGAACCCGCCCGTCTCCATCGCCCGACTGCCCTCTGCCATCTCAAATTTTAAATTCTGCTGCTGGAGATGGTCGAATAAATGCACAAATGCAAACGCCGTCCCCAGCAGGAACACCGGCTGATGCGCCCACTGCGCCTCGCACAAGTCGCGCACCAGTTTCTCGAGCAGTAATTGCCCGCCATCGACATAATACGCGCTGTCGTCCGCACCGAACTCCTCCATTACCACACCCATCATGTGCGACAACGACGAATGCGGCGCCTCCTCCGGCGACGGCACCAAAACCATCATCGGCAATCGCGCGTAGTCTGGTAACAAATGCGCTGCAAAGTTTGGACCAATCGCGGCATGGTAAAGTTCCCGCGTCGCCAGAAAATGTTTGCCTGCCATATCCCGCGTCGTCCCGCTCGTGTGAAATTCTGCAACTGCCTCCGCCACGGGAAAACACGTCAGCGCAAAATCCTTGAACGCACTCGTCGGTGTCGCCGGAATCTCCTTCCAGTGCATCACCGATTGCGGCGTCTGTTTCCGTCGCTCGCAATAAGCCCGATAAACCGCACACCGCTCATACTGAAACGCAAAAACATCCCGCGCCAATTGATTGAAATCCACCTCCGTGGTCCGGTCCGCCACCCCGCGCGAAATCATCGCAAGCACCCGTTGCTGGAGTTCAGAAGCAGACTTATCCATGGGAAATCACGCTAGCCAGCACTTTCAAACAATGGTTCAACTGCCGCTTGGTGATTACGAGGGGAGGAGTCAGGCCCACAATCTCACTGTGGTTGCCTTCAGGCAGGGCGAGAATGCCGCGCTGGAGGAGGTGTTCCACGAGTGGAACCGCATTACTCACTTCCAGCCCGAGCATCAAACCGCGCCCGCGCACTTTGCCGAGCTTCGATAGCTTCTTCGTCAACCATCCTCCCAATTTCCGGCTTCGCGCGTCCAGCTTCATTCTTTTCATTTCGCCAATCGACGCCAACGCCGCCGCACAGCCGAGCGGATTGCCCATGAAGGTGCTTGTGTGAATCGCCTCGCCTAGCGATTCGGGCCAACTATCCATCACTTCCGCGCGTCCGATGCACGCCGAAATCGGAATGCCACCCGCCATGGCTTTCCCGACGCAAACGAGGTCCGGTACCACACCCGAGTGTTCGCAAGCGAACCAACGTCCAGTCCGACAAAACCCCGTGTAGATTTCGTCAAAGATCAGCAGCAAACCATGGTTGTCACAGAACCCTCGCAATTTCGGAAGAAAATCATCCGGCGGCACTACAATCCCGCCACGGCCCTGAATCGGTTCCACAATGACTGCACCGAAATCCTGAATGCTCGCCACCTCCGGCAAACGCCCAAACGGAACATGCGCGGTGAAGTGACCGAGTTGCCCCGAGAAAGGCTTGCGAAAATCCGCGCGCCATGTCGTATCGAGCGCGCCGTAGGTGAGTCCATGATAAGCGCCTTCAAAAGCGATCACGCCGGGCCGCTTCGTGTGGATCGCCGCCGTCTTAAGCGCCGTTTCCACTGCCTCCGCACCCGAGTTCGTGAAGACAACGCGCCCCGCCGATTTATTCCAGCGCCCAAACGTCAGCGCCACCAATTCCTGCGCGAGCTTCAACTTCAATTCGTTGGGATGCACATCTCCCATCGCGTGCAACAACTTCCCCGCCTGCGTTTGAATCGCCTTCACCACTCGCGGATTGGTATGCCCCACGTTTGCTACGCCAAACGCCGCCGTCAGATCGACATAGCGGTTGCCATCAACGTCCCAAACGTTGGCGCCCGCTGCGCGCTGCCAGAAAATTGGCCAGTGCTCGGAAACGTACGTGATATTTCGCGATTCGTAACGACGCAGTTGGCGGGCGAGGGCGCGGGACTTCGGGCCGGGGATGCGAGTCTTGAGAAGTGGCAGCAGGTCTTTCACGACAACGGCTTCATTCTAGCCGTGTTGGACGAACTTGTGAAACGTCTTCCCGGCTTCCTGGTCCACGAGCAGGACCTGGTGATTGGCTTTCATGACCTCAATGAATTCGTCGATGCTCAGGGTCTCGTAATCGGCCTTGTCGCCATCGAAGAGCACCGCCAGTTCATCGTCGGTCTTATTACGGCGCGCGGGCCGGCCACCGCGTTCGCTGATCCAGCCTCCAATTTGCACGGATTTGATGATGATGCGAAGGGACATGGTGCTTACACTCCTCGGGTTTCGGGACCCCAAATCTGTTTGTGCCACTGGGTCTGCATGCGGACGGGCAGTCTATCCGCTAGAATCCATTCGGCAAGCGTTTTGAGCGGCAGCTTGCCCGAGAAACTGGTGCGCGACTTGTGCGAGGCGCAGTGGGCGCATCAGCCGGTGTTCCTGCTGGGGACGGCGTT
>Ga0206960_1093_pt1 | contig 23330 bp, 23 predicted proteins | sample Alteio_BWOrgHeat_29_FD_153255 | JGI IMG/M metagenome (GOLD analysis project Ga0206960, IMG submission 153255) | Enriched cells from forest soil in Barre Woods Harvard Forest LTER site, Petersham, Massachusetts, United States -... | ecosystem: Environmental > Terrestrial > Soil > Temperate forest >... | reverse complement strand
CTGCAGCGGGGATCATCCAGTTGGCGAAGCCGACGAAGGCCGGCATGATGGCGCCGAACACCATGATCAGGCCGTGCATGGTGGTGAGCTGGTTGAAGAACTCCGGCTTGAAGAACTGCAGGCCAGGCTGGAACAGCTCGGCGCGGATCAGCAGGGCCAGCACGCCGCCTGACAGCAGCATGGTGAACGAGAACCACAGGTACAAGGTGCCGATGTCCTTGTGGTTGGTGGCGAACAGCCAACGGCGCCAGCCGTGCGGATGGTCGTGCGCGTGATCATGGTCATGCGCGTGGTCGTGTGGGTGATCGACTGCGGTAGTGCTCATCTCAATCTCCTGGATTTCAGTGGAGGACAGAGTAATTCATCACAAGCTTCGCTTGCTGACTCATAAACTCTGTCCCCCAAAAGTTTTATTTACGCGCAGCCAGCACTTCTGCCGGTTGGACAATATTTTCTTGTGCCTTGTTGGACCAGTTGTTGCGGGTATAGGTGATCACCGCAGCAATTTCGGTATCCGACAACACGGCTTTCCAGGCCGGCATCTGCAGCGCGCCGTCGATCTTGCCGTTCAGCACGACATTGATCTGCGCCGCACGCGGACCGTTCACGATCGGATCGCCATCCAGCGGCGGGAAAGCGCCGGGGATGCCCTTGCCGTTAGCCTGGTGGCAGGCGGCGCAATTGGCGGTGTAGACTTTTTCGCCGCGCTGTTTCAGTTCGTCGATGGTCCAGGTCTTGTTCGGATCGTCTGCCTGCGCAGCCATTTCCTTTTTCTTGCCGTCGACCCAGGTCTGGTAATCGGCGTCGCTGAGGACGTTGACGACGATAGGCATGAAGGCGTGGTCCTTGCCGCACAGTTCAACGCACTGGCCGCGGTAGACGCCGACTTTCTCTGCCTTGAACCAGGTGTCGCGCACGAAGCCGGGAATCGCATCCTGCTTGACGCCGAAAGCCTGCACCGTCCAGGAGTGAATGACGTCGTTGGCGGTAGTGATGATGCGGATCTTCTTGTTGACCGGCACCACCATCGGATTGTCGACTTCGATCAGGTAGTTGTCGTTCTTGACCTTGGTCGAATCGACTACCTGTTCGTGCGGGGTGGAGAGGTTGGAGAGGAAGGAAATGCCGGCGCCATTGCCGTTGAGGTAGTCATAGCCCCATTTCCATTGCATGCCGGTGACCTTGATGGTGATGTCGGCATTGGAGGTGTCTTTCATCGCCACCACCGTCTTGGTGGCCGGCAAAGCCATGCCGATGACGATCAGGAAAGGAATCACGGTCCAGGCGATTTCGACGCCGGTGCTTTCATGGAAACTGGCCGATTTGGCGCCCAGCGATTTGCGGTGCTTCAGGATGGAATAGAACATCACCCCGAAAACCGCCAGGAAAATCACCAGGCAGATGATCAGCATCAAATTGTGCAGATCGTAGATTTGCTGTGCAATTTCGGTGACTGGCGGCTGAAAGTTCATCCCGAGTACTTTAGGACCACCCGGACTATCGACCACCGCCCATGAAGGCATTGCTGCCGCCAGGAGCGACGCACCGAGCGTCAACGATGTAAGGCGCTTCGCATATTCCATGATTTCCTCAAAAGCCCAAAAATTATAATTTTATCAAGCACCAGGCAATGATCTGCGCTGTATCTCCTGCTTCAGCTCTCGCACAAACTCACGCCGCTTCCATTCCGTCAAAAACTGGCCTACTTCTACCCGTGTGCCCAGTGCTTCCAGGCCGATGAGGCCCTTGCTTGTCTCCTGCACTGCAATCCGGATGGAACGCAAATCCAGTTTAAATTGTCGAATTTCCTGTGCCTGTATCAGTTCTACAAGCAGATAGTCGTCCAGCATCGCAATATGCTCGCGGTCCGTAGCGTGGCGCGCGTAAATCAGGAATGCGACAGCAACCGCCGACATTTCCAGCACCGCGAACAGTAATACGAACCAGGCGCCGCGCAAGGTAAAAGCTATCGCCACGGCCATCGAGGTCGCACAGAGGATTACGTAGAAAAAACCAAGCTGGCGCGGCGCGATAGCGCAGTTACGCCTCAAGTCCCATTCTCGCTTAATCATGATGCACCATCGACATCAAGCATGTTGCCTGTACGCACAAGCTAAAACCCTTGAAGTATAAGGGCTAAAGGAACTTGTTATCAAGGAGAATCAAAACCCCTGAAACGGCCTCGCAAATCCCCTTCAAACCCCGCTTTCAAGCCGTACAGCCAGTCCCTGGCCCTCACCCGGCACGTCCCGCAATAACCGGTTTCTGATAGTCGCTATATGCGAAAACCAGTATATCTGCCAGGACCGCGACCAGCCTGACGAGGCAAATTGACAACACTTTCCTTTATATCTTAAAAACAATTAGGGTCAGAGTCGATTTTCTGCCGGCCAGCGGCATGCTAATCGATTCCATCAAGAAAGGGAGCGGCCTCAAGGCCGCAAATAGGCGTAGCCCTGCGATTGCAGGTCTGCCAGCATCACCACCGCGCCCTTGTCCGCCACGGCGAAACCCGGCAGCAGGTCTTTCAGCTCGACCTTCTGCGCCTTCATGGTGTTGATGCAAGCGCTCATCTCCAGGCCGGTCTTGGCCAGCTGGGCGACCTGAGCGCTGAACTCCTGGCTGGCCTCTGCGGCATGAAAGGCCCTGAGCGCCGCGCCGTGTATCACCAGCACGATTTTCACCTTGTCCGGGCCACCCATGCCTTCGAAATGGCTCTGGATATTGCCGAGCACGAAGGCGACCCTGCCCTGCTCGCTCAAGTGATAGGCGACCTTGGCTTTATCCACTGCGGCGGCATGCGCCGGCCTGGCAGTCGCCGCCAGCACGGAAGCGGCGCCGATCGAAGAAAACATTGTCCACAGGATGCTGCGTCGTTGCATCGTCACTCCCGGTCGGAAAAATGAAACAGGATAGGACGGCCCTGGCCAAGGCCGTCCAGGCAGTCAACCTTAACCCAAATCCGCCAGCGGGTGATCTTTCTCTGTCCATGGGTCGTCGAAAAAGCCGTTGCCCCAATCCTGGCCGACTTGCGCCAGGGTGGCGGGCTGCCATTTCGGCTGGCGGTCCTTGTCGATGATCAGCGCCCGTATGCCTTCGGCAAAATCGGTGCGGGCGGCGCAATGCAGCGACACCACGTATTCCAAGCGGAACACTTCGGCCAGCGACATGTGCAGCGCGCGCTTTTGCAGCGCATGCGACAGCCAGGCCGAAGCCGGGCTGCCGGCGACCAGCGTAGCGATGCCTTTTTGCAGCCAGGCGTCGTCGGTTTGCAGGCCGACGATGTTGTGCACCACTTCATCCAGCGTCGGCGCGCTGCACAGCTGATGTATCAATTCGAAGTGCTGGCGCAACGGCGTTGGCGCGGCGGCGAATGCCGGCTGCGCCTGCTGCTCGGCAGCCAGCAATGCGCGCGTCAGCAGCACATTGTCCTGCTTGCCGTCCCACGGCTGCTCCAGCAAGGTGGCCAGCAGCGCCTGCTTCTGGCTGTGCTCCAGCTGATAGTCGGCGAGGCGGGTGAAGATGGCGTCGGCCGCGCCGAAGGAGGCGCCGGTCAGTGCCAGGAACAGTCCCAGCTGGCCTGGCATGCGGTTCAGGAACCAGGTGCCGCCGACATCGGGATACAAACCGATCGTAATTTCAGGCATCGCCAGGCGCGATTTCTCGGTCACCACGCGATGGCTGGCGCCGGCCATCAGGCCGATGCCGCCGCCCATCACGATGCCGTGGGCCCAGGCCAGCATCGGCTTGGGATAGGTATGGATCAGGTAGTCGAGGCGATACTCGCGCTCGAAGAAATCGCAGGCGTAGGGATTGCTCTTGATGTCCGCGCTCTGGCCCGATGCGTGCTGGTCCAGCATGGTGCGGTACAAACCCTGCAAGTCGCCGCCGGCGCAGAAGGCCTTTTCCCCGGCCGCCTGCAGCAGCACCATGGCGATCTGCGGATCGCCGGCCCAGGCGCGCAGTTGCGCATCGAGCAGGTCGACCATTTCCAGCGAGATCGCGTTCAAGGTCTTTTCAATGTTCAGGGTAGCGACGCCGATGCGCTTGCCATTGGCTGCCGTCAGCTCTTCAAACAAGGCCGGCGCCGCTTGATGCATGACATCTGCCATTATTCATTACTCCATACTGGCGGACGTTTTTGCAGGAAGGCATTGACGCCCTCCTTCTGGTCCTTGGTATCGAACAGATCAAGGAACAGCTCGCGCTCCACCGGCAGCAAAGTGGCCAGCGGATTGGCGCGTGCGCCCTGGATCAATTTTTTGCAAGCGCTGACGCTGGACGGACTCTGGCGCGCGACCTGCTCGGCCAGCACCAATGCGCGCTGGCGGCCCTCGCCTTTTTTCACCAGCTCTTCCACCAGGCCGATGCGCAATGCCGTTTCGGCATTGACGCGTTCGCCGCACAAGATCATGCGCTTGGCCCAGCCTTCGCCCACCAGCCATGGCAGGTTCTGGGTGCCGCCGGCGCAAGGCAGCAAGCCGACCGCGGCTTCCGGCAGCGCCATCTGCGCCTGCTCTTCGGCGATGCGCAGATCGCAAGCCAGCGCGCATTCCAGGCCACCGCCCATGGCGTAGCCGTTGATGGCGGCAATCGAAACGCCACGGAACGCCGACAAGGTTTCGAATGCTTCGCCAAAGCGGCGCGCCATCTCGCGCGCCATGACCTTGTCACCGTCGGCAAACAGTTTCAGGTCGGCGCCGGCGCTAAAGAATTTCTCGCCTTCGCCGGTCAGCACCAGGCTATAGATATTGTTGTCGGTGTTGAGCGCCTGCACCAGCCGCGTCAGGTCGCGCAGGGCGTCGCCGGTCCAGGTGTTGGCCGGCGGATTGGCCATCGTCACCACGGCCGTGTGGTCGATGATTTCCAGGCGCAGGTTGGTGTAGCTCGCGTCGCTGTAAGAAGTGCTCATCGGATGTCCTCGTTGGATGCATTGCCCAGCAACTGGCGGGCGATAATCACGCGCATGATTTCGTTAGTGCCTTCCAGGATCTGGTGCACGCGGACGTCGCGGAAATGGCGCTCCAGCGGATATTCGCGGATATAGCCATAGCCGCCATGGATCTGCAGCGCTTCATTGCAGATCTGGAAGCCGATATCGGTGGCGAAGCGTTTCGCCATCGCGCAGTAAGTTGTGGCGTTGGGATCCTTGGCGTCCAGCTTGCAGGCTGCCAGGCGCACCATCTGGCGCGCTGCGACCAGTTCGGTCTGCATGTCGGCCAGCTTGAATTGCAGCGCCTGGAAATCCGACAGCGGCCGGTTGAACTGGCGGCGCTCGCTCATGTAGGCGTGCGCCGCATCCAGCGCCGCCTGGGCGGTGCCGACCGAACAGGTGGCGATGTTGATGCGGCCGCCGTCGAGGCCGCGCATCGCCAGCCGGAAGCCTTCGCCCTCCTGCCCCAGCAAATGGTCGGCAGGAATCCGTACGTTGTCGAAGCTGATGGTGCGGGTCGGCTGGCTGTTCCAGCCCATCTTTTCTTCCTTGCGGCCGTAGCTGATGCCAGGCGCATCGGCAGGCACCACGAAGGCCGAGACGCCATGCGCGCCGCCGGCGCCGGTGCGCGCCATCAGCACCAGCACGTCGGTGGAGCCCGCGCCTGAGATAAACGCCTTGGAACCGTTGATGACGTAATGGCCGTCGGTCAGCACCGCGCTGGTCTTGAGGGACGCGGCATCGGAGCCCGAGCCCGGTTCAGTCAGGCAGTAGGACCCGAGTTTCTGGCCGACTGCCAGCTTGCCGCACCAGGCGTCTTTCACGGCCGGCGTCGCCCAGTTGGCGATCATCCAGCTCACCATGTTGTGAATCGTCAGGTAGGCGGTAGTCGATGTGCAGCCGCGCGCCAGTTCCTCGAACACGATGGTGGCGTCAAGCCGCGACAAACCCAGGCCGCCCACTTCTTCCGGCGTATACAAGCCACAAAAGCCAAGCTCGCCAGCCTTGGCGATGACATCCACCGGGAAAATCGCTTCAGCATCCCATTTGGCCGCATGCGGCGCCAGTTCTCCTGCGGCGAAATCACGCGCGGTCTGCTGGAATGCGCGTTGATCTTCTGATAATTCAAAATCCATGGTGGTCTCTCTCCAAAGCGAATAAGGGGCAGTGATTGCTGCTGACGGCAATTTATATCCCAGCAGAATAGCAATAATTGACGTTAACGTAAACGTCACCCAACCCGTTTGGACGAAAAAAGGGCGACGGGGAGAATGCCGTCGCCCAACTCGCTGCCACTGAAAACGTTTGAATCCTGACGCTCCGCCTTGCCTATTTAGGCAGCAGCACGGTATCGATGACGTTGATCACGCCGTTCGACTGATTGACGTCATAGGTGCTGATATTGGCGATATGGCCGCCGTCGTCAACCACGTAGATGTTATGCGGACCGTTCTGCATGAAGGTCAGCTTGCCTCCGCTGGCGGTCGCCAGTTCAGCCTTGCCGCCGCCCTTCTTGATTTCGCTTTCCAGCTTGGCATAGCCATAGCGGCCCGGCACCACGTGGTAGGTCAGGATCTTGGTCAGGGTTGCCTTGTTTTCAGGCTTGACCAGGGTTTCCACAGTGCCGGCCGGAAGCTTGGCGAAAGCGGCATTGGTTGGGGCGAAGACGGTGAACGGGCCCTTGCCCTTGAGGGTATCGACCAGGCCGGCGGCTTTTACCGCGGCCACCAGGGTGGTATGGTCGGCCGAATTGACGGCGTTATCGACGATGTCCTTGCTGGGGTACATGCTTTGGCCGCCCACCATCACGGTGTCTTCAGCACGGGCCGCGCTCGCGGCGATCAAAGCGGCGGATAAAGTCAAAGCATAGGTAAGTTTGCGCATGATGATTCCTTAGAATGAGAGTCAGTTTCGGAGCCTGCACAGTCATATACGCAACTGTGCCGAAACTGGATTCGCCGGATTCAAAAAAATCATGCAAGAAGATGGCAATGCAAAAACTGCATTGCCGGAAGAGGTGAAGTAAGCCGATAGGCCGGATTCTGTTACGACGTTCAGGCTTGCGCCCTCGCGTTATGACAGCCATTCCTCTAGGCGCTGGATTGCTCCAGCGCTCAAGCTCTCTACCCGCACGCTCCGCGAGCAACATCAACGCGTGCCTATTTGAGATTGCTCCGGGTGGAGGTTACCGCGTTTCACCGTAACTTAATACGCTCGTCTCTGTGGCCCTATTCCTCGCCTCGCGGCGGACGGCCGTTAACCGTCACCCTGCTCTATGGAGTCCGGACCTTCCTCCCGCCGGCGCCTTGCAGCGCCAGCCAGCGGCTGTCTTGGCTTACTTCAGGCGGCATTCTACCGCAATGCGCGGCCAGGTCCGCCAATGGCATGCTGATATTTCGCTATTATTTGATGAAGGACGGCGATTTACGGCACTTTACGCTGCCCGGCGATGCCAAATTGGCATGAGACAGAAGCGATGCGGCTACGTATAGTATTCAGGAATTATTGCGGTGCAAAACGCGCCTGATGCAGCGACGGCGCGGCTGCTTGCAACGACGCCTTCAAACCTTGCGCAACAGGATAGAACCCATGCACATCTGCGTACTCGGCGCCGGCATCATCGGCGTCACCTCCGCCTACCGCCTGCTGGAAGCCGGCCATACGGTGACCCTGGTCGACGCGGCGGCGCAGCCCGGCAGCCAGACCAGCCTCGGCAACGGCGCGCAGCTGAGCTATTCGTACGTAGCGCCGCTGGCCGATCCCTCGGTGTGGACACACTGGCCGGAATACCTGTTCAGCGCAGATTCACCGCTGACCCTGCGGCCCAAGATGGACACGGCGCAATGGCGCTGGCTGCTGCAGTTCCTCGGCGCCTGCAACAGCAAGCGGGTGCGCCAGACCACTATCGACCTGCTGCAGCTGTCTTCCTTCAGCCGCGACCAGTTGCAGCAGCTGACCGCCGCCGTCCCGCTCGATTTCCAGCACCGCACCGCTGGCAAGCTGGTGCTCTACAGTGACGCCAAAGGACTGGAAGGCGCACGCAGGCAAATCGACTTCCAGGCGCAGCATGGCTGCCAGCAAGAGATCATCGACCATGCCCGTTGCCTGCAGATCGAACCGGCGCTGGCCGGCGCCAAGCGCAACTGGGCCGGCGGTGTTTACACCCCGAGCGAAGAAGCCGGCGATTGCGCCAGATTCTGCCAGCAGCTGGTGGCGGCGATGGCGCAGCAGTCCGGCTTCCGCTTCGCCCACTCGCAACGCATCGGCAAGCTGGAAATGCGCAACGGCGCCTTGGCAGCGGTGTATGCCGGCGCCGAAAAAATCGAAGCCGAAGCCTTCGTGCTGGCGCTCGGCGCCGACAGCGCCGGCTTCGCACGCCAGGCCGGCTTCACGCTGCCGCTGTATCCGCTCAAGGGCTACAGCATCACCGTGCCCTTGCACGACGCCAGCCATCAGGCAGCGGCGCCGCAAGTGTCGATCACCGACCTCGCCAAGAAAATCGTCTACGCCAGGCTCGGCGACCGCCTGCGCGTCGCCGGCCGCGTCGAACTGGTCGGCATGGACCGCAGCATCCCGGCTGCCGCCATCGACGAACTGAAGCGCGGCGTCAACGAACTGTTTCCCGGCTGCGCCGACCTGGCGGATAGTGCCGGCCTCTCGCCATGGACCGGCTTCCGGCCGGCGACACCGAGCGGCGTGCCCATCGTCGGCGCCTCGCCGCTGAAGAACCTGTACCTGAACGTCGGCCACGGCAGCCTCGGCTGGACCCTGGCGCACGGCAGCGCGAGCCTGCTGGCGCAACTGATTGCCGGTAAAGCCACGGCCATCGACGCCAGTCCCTTTGCATTCCAATCCTAACCATAGGCCGAGGACAAACATGAAACTCATCACCAACCAGCAAGTCGCCGAACTGATCAATACCAGCGATGCGATCGATGCCATGCGCCAGGCCTTCCAGGGCATAGGCCAGGGCGCGCAGCAAGCGCGCATGCGCACCAGCGCCGCCGGCAGCAACGGTCCGCTGATGATGTCCAGCATGGGCGCCCTGCTGCCCGCCGCCGGCATTGCCGGCTACAAGGTCTACACCACAGTCAACGGCAAATTTCATTTCGTCACCGTGCTGTTTTCCACCGAAGACGGCCGGCCGCTGGCGGCCATAGAATCCGACACCATGACCGGCCTGCGCACCGCTGCCGCCACCGCCGTCGCCGCCGACCATCTGGCCCGGCCGGACGCCGCCACGCTGGCAGTGATCGGCACCGGCGTCCAGGGCCACTCGCATGTGCCGGCCCTGCTGGCGGTGCGCCAGTTCAAGGAAATCCTGATCGCCGGCCGCAGCGGCCAGCAGCAGTTTGCAGAACAGATCACACAGCAGACCGGCGTGCCGGCGCGCGCCGTCAGCATTGATGAAGCCGCGCAGTCGGGCGACGTGGTGGTGACCGTGACCCGCTCGGCTACACCGTTGTTCTCCGGCGACCTGCTCAAGCCCGGCGCTTTCGTCGCCGCCGTCGGCGCCAGCAAAGGCAACCTGCGCGAACTCGACGACCGCGCGATTGCCCGCGCCAACGCGCTGGTAGTGGAATGGAAGCCGCAAGCGCAGCAGGAAGCCGGCGACCTGCTGCTGTGCCAGCCAGGCACTTTCGCTTGGGAGAATGTGTGGGAACTGGGACAGATTGTCGACGGCAGCAGCGGCTACCAACGCCAGCCCGACGACCTGGTGATCTACAAGGCCATCGGTGTCGGCGTCGAAGACATCGCCCTCTCCGGCCTGGTCTACCGCCGCGCCTGCGAACGTTTCGGCTGGTAAGCGGGGCCATTCCTACGCGCCGGGCGGCATGACATGACTTGCCGCCGCCAGGACGGCGGTCTAGAATCGGGCTCTCACTGCCGCCGGCGATAAAATCGCCGGCGGCAGTCAATGCACGTTTACCGACGACCGGCCCCCATGGAATTCCACTTACTCAGCTTCATGAAGACGGTGCTCTTTGTGCTGGCGGCGCTGCTGCCGATCATGAACCCGCCCGGCGGCGCCCCAATCTTCCACTCGCTCACCATCACCGCCTCCGACGCCACCCGCAATGCGCTGGCGCGCCGGGTCGCCATCAACTCCTTCCTGCTGCTGGTAGGCGGCATGTTCATCGGCACCCACGTGCTAGCCTTCTTCGGCCTGTCGCTGCCGGTGGTGAAGGTCGCCGGCGGCCTGCTGGTGGTGGCCACCTCCTGGAAAATGCTGAATTCCGACGAAATGCCGAAAGGCGAAGCCGTGCCGGAATCGCTCTGGACCGAAGAGCTGGCGTCAAAAAAAGCGTTCTATCCGCTGGCCTTCCCGCTCACCGTGGGCCCCGGTTCGATCTCGGTCGCCATCACCCTCGGCGCCGGCGTGCGCGTGCCCAACGTGCCGCTGCCGCTATCGCTGGTAGCCGCCGTAGTCGGCCTGGCGCTGGCGGCGCTAGCGGTCTACCTGAGCAACCGTTTCGCCGGCGTTCTGATCCGCCTGCTGGGCGACACCGGCACCACCGTCATGCAGCGCATGACCTCGTTCATACTGCTCTGCATCGGCGTGCAGATTCTGTGGGACGGCGTCAGCGGCCTCTTGATGATATGGCAAGCGCATTGATTTAAGCGTGGACAAAGCGGGCGCTAATGATAAGATTATTGCCTCACCAACCCACACGGAGCTCACAAAATGATCAAGAAAGTCATGGTTATCGCAGCAATGTTCGGCATGTTCGGCGCAATATCCGCTTGCAATACGGTATCTGGCATGGGTAAGGATGTGCAGACCGGCGGTGAAAAGGTGCAGGATGCTGCGCAGGATGTGCAGAAGAAAATGTAGTTCTCGGTGGATTGGCATGGAGCGGGCGGTGTTATTGGCCGCTCCTTGCCGTTCCCGTTGCAGCAATACTTAGCAGCATATAGTCTCCATCGTCATCCAGACTCTGACAAAAATTCTCTTCCCAATTTGTGCGACTGATGCAGGTCGCATATGCCACCATCGCCCCGCATTTATCTTTTCGACTAGCTAGCAAAAGCGCGCACGCTTGCGATCGGTTGCGCCCGCATTCTGTCAGCCTATCCTGTGACACAAGCGGAATGCCTCCGATAACAAGGTTTGGATGGAGTGACCTCGAGCCGATGGGGAGCCGTCATTCGTGCGGCGAAGGTTAGGAGAATAAGAAAAGGCCACCTGAACGGTGGCCCTAAGCGTCTGCTGCCAAGATCTTACGGCGGCAAGCTCGATCGAAGCGGTCCCCCGTTCTCAGTCATTACGCCAGCTTTAAAAAGGAAAACATGATGTTTTTCCTTATCAACCTTTCTTTGCAGGTCATATGGGGCCATTAATCCGATCCATGCTGGCATTGTTACTTTAATCGAATCCGCCATTTTTTTAACAACAAAGTAATCGGTGCAAGTTCCAAATGATGGCGTCGCTTTCGCGCCTGAAGCTGAAACAGTAACGAAGTAAAGTTGGACAGGACAGGCACTCCCACCATTGTTTTGAATGAGAACGACATCATTCTTTCCGAGTTGATAGGTGCCGACTTCGTGGAGACTACTGTTCCCCTGAATCAAAGGATTCAATGGCTTGTTTTTATACAGAAGCACGTTCTCATCGTTTATTGTTAATCCATCGAAGCGTGTCGCGTCCTCGGCAAATGCGGAGGAAGCAAGCAACGGCAGGGATGCGATTAAAACGAAATACTTCAACATAGAGCTTTTTCCTTTTGTCCTTTTGGCAGATCGCCGACATCGAGCGGCGGCCTTAGTTTGTGACTTGCAATAGTTCTATTTGCCGAACGGGCCGTCTATTATTTTTCCTTTTGTGTACAGATATTCCATCCCATATTTCATCTGGATCAAAGTTCTATTTTTTCCCCATTTTGTATTTTTAAGCTCGTCTGCCCAATGGCCATCTTTGCCAAATGGCTCTGAAATAAAAGGTTTCTCCCCTGTTAGATCCAATATTCTGTAAAAAACAGGATTTTGAGATCTCGCCACCAAAACAAGCCGCAAAACATGCCAATTCATATATTTTCGGCCATACGCTTGAACCTCAACTCGCGAAGATGTCTGATCGTATTGTTGATCAGCAATTTGATAATCTACTGTCCCGCCCCAATCATCTTTCTCAATATTCCCCTTAAGAAGAATTTTTCCATCCAAAAAAACACTGCCATCATTAGTAATCTGAACCATTCCGAATTTCGAAAATTCTTCAGTTCTGATTGGATGATCTCTTACGAAGTCGAATTTATCCGTTTCGGCAAATCCGACTTGCATCAAAAATAAAAGAAGAAAAAAAACTAAAATCTTGATTGATTTCATGGTGTCGCTCTGATTGCAATTGTTATATCCAATAGCTCTCTCACTGCGAGAGCATCGTCAGCCTTGCACATATACTTGGTAAGTATTATTCGTTCATTGATAAACGCATTGAGCCACCTTCTATGCGCATCCAAATAATCGTCACTTCTGTCTTTCGCTTTTGCGGCAGCATTTGTTTTGCCAACCTGATTTACTAGTAAATATTCCGCCCGCTCCGCCGGCATGGTGTCATTGATGAACTTCGGGAGATCCGCTGGTCCCAAATGGTGTGCCAGATAGGCAATTTTGGCTTTTTCCCCGTCATTGATAGTGTCGAGCTTGACTTTGTCCCTCTTCAGCATTGCGAAATTCTGCATGACATAGTCTACCGCGGTGTGAATTGCATATTCGGCTTCGAATCGCAAATCGAGGATTTTTTGCAGATTTCCATCGCTGGCCTTAGCCCTTCCTGTCAGATACGGTGTGGAGGCCAGTTTCCTAGGTATGCTGAGCTTTCCTCCAGCAGTGACAAAGGAGCCGCTTTCAAGTTTGAATGCCGGAACTACTTTAGTCTCTTCGCTGTGCTTACCCTTGATGGTGACAGTGGTAGTGGTCACCCATCCTTCCTTTTTGGCGCGGGCATTCAAAAATGTCCCATCGGTAAAAGCCATTTCGATCCAGGTTGCATCCAGGAATTGCGTCATGCCGCGAGCGGATGATTTTGGTGACGCTGATTTTGGGTCCCAAACTCCGCTGTTCTTAGGATAGCGTTTGATAACAGGTTTTCCCTTTTTATCAAGAATTGGCTTGCCAGTTTTTAGATTTGTCAGTGCCTTTTCCTCCCACGTAGTAATAGTCGCTGACTCTGCATTCATGATGGCCGCAATCGCCTGCGGAACCATTCCAGCGCGATCGGCCGCAGCGACAATGTAGTCGTGATAGATGAAGTTTTGCATCAACCTCAAATTCAGCTTGTTCGGACATTCCAGCGAAACCTCTTGCACGGGATGACCTGCTGCTGAGCGGGTGTCGGTGACAGTGCCGGGCGGCGTGGTGGTGTTAAGTTTTGACGCCGGGCTGTCGGCAGCGGTGGCAGGCAGTGTCGACGCGGTAGCCGCTGGCGGTGCCGGCGCCGGGGCAACAGGTGGTGGCGCTGCAGGAGCCGGGGGCTTCCCTTCATGTGTGCGCAGTTGCGATTGCACGGCCAGCTTGGGGCTATGCAATCGCACATAGGTGTTGTCGCCCCTGGGTCTGACCGTAGCGATGTGCTTGGATTTTCCGGTGACAGTCTTGACCTCGACCTTCACCTTGCTGGACTCGCTCTTTACCTCGACGGGTGGTACTTCGCCCTCGCTGTTGGTGACATGCTCGACGGTTTCTCCGTCCGAATGCAGCATCACCATCAGATCTTTGATCGGCTGGTTGAGCACGTCCACAAACTGCATGAACAGAGTGCGCTCCTGAGGGGCTTGCTCTTCATGTTCTGGTACTGGACTGTGCTCAGGAACTGGGGCAGGCGGCGCCGGCACTTGCAAGTGCTGCCCGATATGAATCAAGTTAAGGTTGGACAGATCATTCAACTCAGCAATGGCTTGCACCGTAGAGTTGTGAAGCTTGGCGATTTTCGTGAGCGTATCGCCTCGCCGAACGGTGTAGCTGGTGGTCATGCTGTATCCTCATTGGGGTCCAACGCTTCCTGGTCGTGCCAATCTGTCGTTTCTAGTTGCTGCGGATCGTCTTCAAGGCTGGTATGCACTGTCCAGTCGCCGCTGCCCAGCAGGGCCTGGTACACCGTCGACGTATTTTCGTCCTTATGCCGATCATTTCTGCCGTCGCCGCCGGTAATGGCCACAATCGCAGCGCCGGTTGCTCCGAACTCGCGTGCGACGACATCGACACTCTGGCCAGGTGTGCTGTCCACCGCGCTGATAGCCTTCCAGCGCAGGCTGTAGGGTGGCCCACCTATGGAGAGATTGGGGATCACAACAGGCAGGCTTTTTGGCCCCACAAAACTGACTGATGCGGCATGATTCACGTAGGCACCGTTGGTCCCTTTCGTGATGCCGGCAGCATTGTATATGGTGTAACTGCCGCCGCCATTGAGCATCAACTCTTCCTTAGCGGTAATGGTGATGCGGTTCGCAGTTTGCGTGATGTTCAGCTTGGCCAGGATGTTGATGCTGTCCTTCAGCGCCCGCAAATCGATATCGCCTCCTGCCGCGATGAATTTCATGCCGGCTTTGTAAACGAACAGCCTAAACATCTTGCCTATGCTGGCAAACAGGCTGTCGCCGCTAGCGATCGACAGGCTCTTGCCGGTGGTGATTGCGGTGTGGTCGCCGCTGGCAATATGAGTACTGCCGTTGGTGGTGGTTTCGATGCCGGCTGGGCTGGCCGCCACCAGATGCGGTTTCGAGAACTCGGGAAACTTGCCTTCTTCGGCGGTAGTGCCGCCCTTGATCTCGTGATTCTGCGTTTTCAGGATCTTAGCGATATCGGCTTGCTGGCCACCCTTTTCCTGCGCGCCGGCCTGCTGTGCCATGTCGGCCAGCGTTTCGTGCTGGTCACGCGCTGAGGTAAGACGCTGTACCGTCTCGCCCATGTCGGTCATATGGGCAGCGGCGCCAAGCCGGGCCTCGGTGGTGATCAACATACCCTTGGCTCCGCGCGCGACGCCATGGCCGTCAGTCCTAATTTCCCAGCCCTCACCCCTCGCGTCCTTACGCCCAGCGTTGTCCTCGATGCGGGTGATCTGACCCAAACTCAACTGCGAGTGTTGGGCGTCGCTCTTGATTTGTGCTTGTATGCTTTTATTAGAATCATCGAGGATGACGTGGTTCGAACGCCCGCCTGGCCGATTACCTCCGTCAGGCGTTAGTTCACGGCTGCGAAAGCCCATCAGCGATTGCTGCGTGGCCAACTTCCACGGCGGCATGTTGCGCTGATTGTAGACGCTGCCTGTGATCAGAGGGCGGTCGGGGTTGCCGTCCAAATACATGATGACAACTTCGGATCCGACGCGATGAATCGACTGGCTACCCAGTTCAGCACCCGCCCAGGGACTGGCCGCACGGACGAAGGCAGAACTCTTTTCATCGTTGCTGCCGACGCGGTCCCAGTGGAATTGGACACGGACGCGCCCGTATTCATCTGTAAACACGAAACCCTGGCCATTTGGCCCCACCACCGTGGCGGTTTGCGGGTAGTTGATCTTGGTGTCGACGCTGTTGAAGCCGCGCCCCGGCCGCCATGGAATCGCTTTGCGAATGCAAGTGAAGGTGTTCGTATAGCTGGCTTGTTCGTCAGCCTCTTGTAGATAATTATTGGTCGCCACATGATGCACGGAGACGATCAGGAACTCGTTCTTGGCGGCCTCTTCATGGCTGGCGAACAGATTGAAGCCAAAGTGATTGGTCAGACGGAACCAGCAGCCGGGGATGACGAAGCGGTTGTTGCCTACCGCTTCAAAATGCTTGCCCGTCGCCTCGATCTCTTCCATGCGCAGCCGGGACTGCTGATCAGCATCCTGGATATTCTTGATACCGTAGGCGCCGGCATATTCGTACACCTCGATGTCAGGCACGCTGCCCTGCTTGTTCAGGGTCGGCACGCCGGCGCTAAACGGTTTCGGATTCTTGAAGTTGAATCCTCCCAGCGTGAATCTGCTGGGGACAATATTTCGCGTCGATGAAAATTCCCCGATGCCGTCTTCTTCGATGGCGCCGCCGTGACGCTGGAACTTGATCTCCGGGCCGCCGTCAATCGGTTCGGCTCTCGTGGAGTCGTCAATGAAAGCCAGCTTGTGACCTTGTGCGTCATGCACATAGTGATAGAGCCAGCCGCGAGATTCGATGCGCCGATGGATGTAGTTGTAGTCGCTTTCGCCGAACTGAGTCGCGTCGGTCATTGAGGCGTCTTCGCCGCTGACCTGGAAGTCCCAGGATGGCAACGTGCCATAATCAGCGAAGATGATTTCAAGCTGTTCTCGAAGGGTCTTGCCGTGAAAAATATAGTTGTCGGTGCGCAGGCGCAGGTACTGCAACCACGGCCCCAGCTTGGCCTGGTAGAAGGAGACGCCGCCGTCGGTGCGCAGAAAACTGAACTCGAAGCAAAAACCTGTGAAAAATCTGAGGCTGCCATCGCCACGAACAAGCTCTACACAGAACAACTTGCCCTGCAGGTCCTTGAGAGCCAGGTCAGGGGCATCGGACAATAAATCGAGCGTATAGGAAAAATCGCGGGACAGGCTCTCGACCGCGTCGAGCTGATTGACCAGGAGCGGGGCTTCTGGCCCATCGCCATGCGGGAACAATAAGCGAAGAATCCTATTGTGTTGTCGATTACTGCCTGGTCGTAGTGCCTCCAGAAAAATCTGTGCATGCCCCATCATTCGTCTCGCCCCGGTTATTTCATGATGTCTTTTTAGCACACGTAATGGCGTTATGCAAATGACAATAAATAACATTTAATTGCGAGCTTCATGAAAACAAAAGAACCGCCTCCCAAACCAAGTCGATGCACGATCGAGAGGCGGCGTAGTCTTGTCGTCAGATTTCGTGCGGAGGCGAATCTCAGTTGCTGGTGATGATCATGCAGCCCGTCATGATCCTGACGCGGACAGATGCTTGCGGTGCAAAACCGGTTTGCTTGAGGCCGGCCCCGCATAGCTTGATCCAGAGCGTGTCGGGATTGTCGTCCTGATAGAAAGAAACCGTAAGCCCTTGTGCCGGATCATCGGTTGTGAGCGTGCGGAGGTCTCGCGTATGATTGCGCTTAGCCATATTCAACTCCTGGAGTGTTAAGTTGTTTGTGGTTAGCGGCGCGTTGATGTTGGTAGCATCCTCGTGCCGCGCTTCTTGCCTTGCCCGCCCATGCTGCGCAGGCAAGTTGTAAGCGCTGTGCTCACCTCATCATTCAGGAACCATCTTTTCCTGCGCAACGATGCAAACCCAGCATGCATTACATTAGCATCGCAAAAAAAATACGCAGCATTTAAAACACGCTCAATCGATATTTAAGAAAAAGCATAATGTGAGGAGAGCCTGGCGCTTATCCTCAGTTGCCCGAAGCAATGCCGGCATTGACGCTGGCATGTGAAAGAAAGAAAAATGACGAACATCGAACTACCATTTCGGGCAACCACTGAGCAAGCCTGCCACTGGCTTGCACAGCAAACCGGCGAGCCATGGACATTGGCGCGCCTGATAGAAACCGGCTTGATCCCGTACGTCTGGCTGGACTATGACGCCGACTATCCGGAACTCTTCGGCGACGCCAACGGCGGTTATGCGGCGCCGATCTTTTTCGAAGGCGATACCAGACGGCTCACGGCCGGCAGCGAAGATGTGCTCATCACGATCACTAAAGACGTCTATAAGATCGTGGCGCAACTCAAGCCACCGGGATTTCGCAGGGCTTTGCACGAGTTGCGTTTTCTGAAGAAGGATCTGGAACGCTTGCCAGGCAAGCTAAAGCGCGAGGCAGAAGCCAAGTCCCAGCCAGTCAAGATTGAAGCGGCAATGGAATCGCAGACTGGCATCAACAAAGAGCAGGTGCTGATCGCATTTTCCAGTCTGGTGAAAATTGATCTGGCGCAGGCCCTTAGCGATGGCGGTGGCATATTTGGTGATGAAGGTGCGAGGGTTAAAGGCAGCGCAAAAAAAGCGAAGAACAAGGTCGTGTGGAATCCGGTTACTTTGGCGTTGGGATTAAACGATGTGTATCGGGTGCCGATATCGCAGCTGAAAAGAGCTTTTCATGTGCATGATTTTTTGTATGCGTGGGCTGCGGAATGGAATCATTCGCTGGAGCTGCTGGGAAAATGAGGTGCCGATGTTGAAGTTGCTCACTTCTCTTTACGTGTCTTAGCTCAGACTTGAGCTTGCATTCGTTGTATGAATCTTCGTCCGCTATCGACCGAGGCTGTGTAAAAACGCAAAATCATTTCTCTGGTGAGCGCACCCGCCGTCGGTCCAATTTAAAAACGGACCAGCGCATAAAACATTAGCACGAGCACGGCGATAATAAAAAAATGTTGAACGACCGGAACAGGTTAGCTCAATTGGTAAAGGCTGTCCCTCCTAGAGAAATAAAAAGGCCCTCAGGCCTTCATTGCTGCAATCACTCGCTGAGTGCCCAGTATTGCCATGAGCCGTTTCAGATTGTAAGCCAGTACGTGCAAGCTCATTTCAGTGCTCACCCGTGGAAGTGACTTGCTCAGAAAGTGCGTCGCCCCCATCCATGCCTTGAGCGTGCCAAACGGGTGCTCAACAGTCTGCCTACGTAAGCGAGCAGGATTGGGCCAGGCATTTAAACGCTGTTGCATTCGATCGAGTACGTCTTCGTGCTCCCAACGAGCGATGCGCCGGTTGGTACCGGTAGTACATTGCGCCTTGATTGGGCATGCGGGGCAGGCAGACGACCAATATTTATGTAAACGCAATCCGTGTTCGATTGTGGTGAAACGTCGGATAGCTCGTTGTCCGGCCGGACAACGGTACTCGTCGCTTTGCGCGAGATAAATGAAATCCGTTTTATCGAAGAGACCTTGTGCCCGGTTGCTGGAAGTCAGCGGTTTCGGTACTAGTGGCGTCACACCAAGCTCCTCGCATGCGAGAATTTCCGTTCCGCTGAAATAGCCGCGGTCTGCAACCACCGTCAAATCTTGCTTTCCGATCGCGTTTTGCGCTTGTGCCGCCATCGACGCCAGCTGTGTTCGATCATGCCCGATATTGGTCACCTCATGCGACACGATCAGATGGTTTCTGGTATCGACCGCAGTCTGGACGTTGTAGCCCACCATGCCTGTGCCACGACCACTCGTAGCCATGGATCTGGCATCCGGATCTGTCAGAGATATTTGCTTATCTGGCGTCTGCTGCAGCTGCTTGTTGATCTCGTTGAATCCTTCGATCTGCTTCTTGATGGAGGCGATTTTTTCCTTCAGATGCGAGACTCTGGCCTCAGGCACTAACTCCGGCTGGCGGTCTGCACGATCAAGCTCTTCGAGATAGCGTGCAATGTTGGCTTCGAGTTACTCGATTCGCGCCTGAAGCTTCCTGTCGGTAAAATTCTTATCGCGATTATTGACTGCCTTGAACTTGCTGCCATCGATGGCGATGTCGGTATTGGCAAACAGATCGAGATTGCGGCACATCAGAATAAATTGACGACAGACCTTGCTGATCGCCAGCCCGTTGTTCTTGCGGAAGTCGGCAATAGTCTTGAAGTCCGGCGTCAGGCGACTCGTCAACCACATGACTTCGATGTTGCGTTGTGCTTCACGTTCTAGGCGCCGACTCGACTGGACTGGACTCGGTTGAGGTAACCGTAGATATAAATCTTTAGCAGCACACTAGGATGATAAGACGGCCGTCCGGTCTGCGCTGGCTTCGTGCCGCCAAAGCCAAGTGATTCAAGATCAAGCGAATCGACAAAGACATCGATGACTCGGACTGGGTTATCTTCACTGACGTAATCTTCGAGCTGCTCGGGTAGCAGGATGCTCTGCGTTCGATCCGTTCCCTGGACAAAGCGTTTCATCGAAACCTCGGTCAAATATGCAATATCGATTTGACGCTTGTATCAAAAAATAGTTTACTAGTTCGATGCGTTTTCACACAGCCTCGACCCTTTGGGGCCTGTCGACCCAGCGCGACATCTACGGCGGCTCTCAAGGTACAACAGCCGTTCGTCGACTCGCGGAGTCGGTTCGAAACAACGCTGCCGCTTGGTGACGGTGACCTGCAGAATGGCTGTTTTCTGATCAGCGCCAAGCGCGGCTTTAAGGCGCTAAGCTCCGGGCTTCGTGAAGAATCCATTTTGCAAATGCCTGGAGTGGCCTGCCACTCAACTCTATCGGCTCAGGAAGAACGAGGCAGAAGTTTTTGGCAATCGCTTTGCCGTCCGACCAAGGCGCGACCAAACGGCCTTGCTCAAGCTCTGCACCGATGTAAAGACGCGGCACCAATGCAACTCCCAAGCCGGCTAGCGCCGCCTCAATCAGCATGGAATGGAGGTCATAACGTGCGCCAACCGCCGAATTGGTCAGCACGATGCCGACCTCTTCTGCATAAAGCTGCCACGCATCCGGATTTTGTCGCCTGTGCAGGCGAGGCAGCTCATCCAGCGATGTGTTCGCATCGGCGTCTGCGAGGAGCGCTGGACTGCAGACGGGCACAAGTACCTCCTCCAGCAGGTGATGCAGATGCATACCCGTCCACGCTGGGTGATCAAAATGGATCGCCGCGTCGAAACCGCTGCCTGTAAGGATGAAAGGCTCCATGCGCTCGGCAATATGCACAGTAATGTTCGGATACTGGTCCTTAAAGCGTTTCAGTCTCGGAATCAGCCAACGGGTGGCGAAGGTCGGAATGGCGGCGATATCGATACTCGCTCCGTCGGCGGGCTGGCCCATCACATAGAGACTGTCCCGTTCCAGCCGATCCAGAATTTCGCGGACCTGTACTGCGTATCGGGTACCGCTCGGCGCAAGCCGTACCCGGTTTCCAACGCGCTGAAACAGCGCAACACCCAGAAACCCCTCCAACCGGCTGATTTGACGGCTGACAGCGCCCTCGGTCAGCGATAACTCTTCGGCCGCGCGGGCGAAGCTGCTGTGTCGTGCTGCGGCCTCAAAGGCTAGCAGCGCAGAATTACTCGGAACCTTACGTCGCATTGAATTCTCGCCAGATTGGGACGCGCTTGATTAAAGCTTGAGAAAATGTCACTGAAGGCTGACTTTATATCGATATATGAGCTGGAAATATTAGATTAGCATTACTTGACTGCAATGAACACCGATTAGTTGCGGCAATATGCTCACCCGTTGCAAAGGATAATCTGATGATTTACACCGTCGAATGCAGTTTTGCCGATCCCCAAAGCGAAGCGGAATGGAACGACTTCTATAGTCTCGAAAAATTGCACGCACTGATCTCAGTTACCGGCTTTCACACCTCGCAGCGCTTCAAGGCGTTAAGCGACGGTTGCCCGGTCTATCTGGCCATCCACACAATCGACGGCCTCGATATCTTGACGGGAGAGGAATACCGCCAAAAAGGTGGCGGTAACTTCGCCAGGTGGCAGCAATACATCACTGACTGGCATCGAAACCTATACAGCGATATCGGCCTGGCGCCCGCCGTGGGTGCAGACGAACTCCTCGTTCTTTGTGCGAACGGTCCGGAGCCTTTGACTCAGATAGGCCTCATCCCGCTGGCCATGCACGCGCTTGCACTTGAAAAATTCCCCGAGCGCCGTTGGATCGCAAAAATTCCTCGACGAAATGCTCCGCTTGCCAAGCGGCTGCCCCAGGGCGTTTATATCTATTCGCCGATGACTGAACAGCTGACAAGTTCCTGCAGCACTCTGACCGAACAGACGAAATAGGCCGGCCATGCCCAATGTCACTTTGTATATTGCGACGGAAAAAATGCCCTCCACTGAGAAGCTTGCCGAGCTTTCGCTCGATTGCATCGAACTCTGCACGCGAGTCCTTCAAGCTGCCCTCAAAAACGTTCACGTCATCTATGTCGACGTTCGGCATGGCCACGGACATCCGGTCTTTGCGGAGGTTCAGTACCGACTTGAGACGTTCCGCACGCCACAGGTAATGAACGAATTTACTGAAGCGTTAGATAGCGCCATCGTGCGCTGCACCGGCCTCACGGCACGCATCCGGTGCTTTGCTTATGCCACGGCCAACATCCACGCTCGAAATTGAGCGCTCTTCTACAGGATAAATATGTCCACCCCTACCTTTCCAAACCAGCGTGTCGGCGATTTTACGATCACCGCAATCAGTGACGGCTACCTGGCTGCTAGCCTGGATTTCCTGTCCAATATCGACCCGTCCGAAGCCTCAAAAATGCAAAGTGAAGCAGGGCAAAAGGAAGCTTCTGCCGTGCATATCAACTGCTACGTGGTGCGCGGAGCAGGCCGCACCATTCTCATCGATGGCGGGGCTGGAGGCATCAAGCAATGGGGCGGCCGCCTGAGAACCAATTTATCGCTTGCTGGCATCGAACCGTCAGAGATCGATACAATCCTGCTCACACACGCCCATCCCGACCATGTCGGCGGGCTGGTGGACAGAGCCGGACAAATTGCCTTTCCGAATGCGGAGCTTGTTGCTCATCAGCGAGAGGTGAAATTCTGGCAGGATGACGGAAATCTAAGTCGTGCCAGCGAGCGTGCTCGCGGTAACTTTCTGATAGCACGTCAAGTGTTCGACGGCTACCGCGACAAGCTCCGCACTTTCGATGAGGGGGAGGTGCTTCCCGGTATCAGAGCGATGCCGCTACCGGGACACACAGATGGACACTCTGGATTTTTTCTCGAATCCCGCGATCAGGGCCTGCTTGTTTGGGGAGATATCGTTCATTTTCCTCACATCCAGATTAAGCGGCCAGACATATCGATTGCATTCGATCACGATCCATCCCTGGCAGCCATCACACGATCACGGCTTCTGGAGCAGGTTAGTTCGGAGGGATTTTTGATTGCCGGTATGCACTTGGGGGAACTAGGTTTCGCGCGAATAAAGCGAACAAGCGGGAGCTATGGTCTGCTTTATGAGACCGAAGCATGAGGCCGCGAATAGCAGCAACCATGTTTGATGTAGCACCGGCGCCAGCACTAGAGCGACTCGAACATCGCGATGCCGTGACAGCGGCAGCTTCGGCCGATGATGGAGCGTTGTCGTTGTCAATCCGATGACCGGTTACAGAGTAAAGCCGACGCATGAACGTCCGACCAACAAGGCACGTGACTGACGGCTACTGGCCGGCAACGGACGCTCACTTATTCTCAATGGCAGTGACTCCATTGTCCTTGCGCATTTGGTAAGCAGCCGTATAACGCGGGTCATTCTCGTTCAAACACAAAAACGTAATCTCAGCCTCCCCACATCCTCCGTGCAACGCGCACTCATACGAATTTTGAGTCTGTAACAGGAGTCGTTTTCCTTGCGAAATACAAAATGTATTCGCTTCTTTCAATGCATCCCCCTTCGCTCCAGATGGACCTGAGAACGGCACACGCACTGACACCGTATACGCATCTTTCCCGATAGGAACGGGGCCGGTGTTTG
>Ga0206960_1089_pt2 | contig 23450 bp, 21 predicted proteins | sample Alteio_BWOrgHeat_29_FD_153255 | JGI IMG/M metagenome (GOLD analysis project Ga0206960, IMG submission 153255) | Enriched cells from forest soil in Barre Woods Harvard Forest LTER site, Petersham, Massachusetts, United States -... | ecosystem: Environmental > Terrestrial > Soil > Temperate forest >... | reverse complement strand
GTTAACGGAACCGGGCTTGGGCTTTATCATGCGCACCAATATCTTGCGATGATTGGTGGCGACTTAAAAATTACTTCTTCTGTAGGCATAGGAACGACTATAGATATCTTAATTCCTCTCGATTCTAAACCTAGTCATTACATTGATTCAGTTTTTATAAATGAAAAAAATAAAATTGCAATAATTGATGATGATAAAAGCATTCACGAAGTCTGGAAAAATCGTTTTAGTAAACTAGACAATAGAGATAAATTTGAAATTATAGGTTTTTACGATTCATCATCATTACTTAGCTGGTCATCAGATACTGCGAACTTTAAAGACAATACATTATTTTTAGTTGACCTGGAACTATTAGGAAGTAGTTTCGATGGTCTTCAATTAATTGAAAAACTTGGAATTGAGAATAGTTCAATTCTCGTCACAGGCAGACACGAGGACATTTCTGTCATATTAAGTGCTCAGAAGCTCGGAGTAAAAATTCTGCCAAAAATATGGGCTAGTACCATTTCTATTGTATTGAATAATCTAAATAATACTGGCCTTTATTTTGAAAGTCCTAAGTCTTCATTTACTGATCAAAAAATTAGTAACTAACCAATGCGTCAGGCAAAACATATGGTTTGTACCGTCACCTCAAATCCCTAAAAACAAGCATCTTCCCTGTTTCCGCTTTGAAAATGTGATTCGCGTGAAGGGATGTAAACTCAATCGGTGCAACGACTTTCTCTTGCATTTGTTGTTTGAGTTTCAAAGCACGGCCTAAAACGTGACTACTGATCTTATCTTGAAGCGAGTTTGAGGCGAGAAGGCTTTCTCTTAATCGAATCAAAATCTGATCTTTACCTGAGTCTGTTTTTATAATTCGAATGGCTATGTCAGAGGCGGTGAGGTTGAAATACTCAGGAATAAGAGTGAGGATCTCAGTAAGAAACTTTTCTCCTCCGATTTTGAGTTCTTTTTCAACTCGACCATTAAGTCTAATGCGTCTCGAGTTGCGACCACAAGCGCAGGGTTCTATTACTTCCTCGGCGTAATCACCCGTTTTGACCCGAATCAGCGGCATGAGTGTTCGATCCAGATTTGTGGTTACAAGAATTGATTTTCCAGAACTCTCCTTAATGAGCTCAATGTATTGAAGCTCTTCGTGGACATGATATTCAGAATCCGAACAATGCTCGCATTGATAACCGATGGTTCCACAATCTGATGTTTGAAAGGTGCTGCGATAGAGTGTGAACTCATTACCAATATACTGCTGTGTCAGTCGCTTTTGACTTTCGCTCAGAGCCTCGCCTCCTGTGACAATCAGGCGGATTCCATCAAGTCGCTGTTTGGTGCTTTGTAAATACTCGATGATTGGAAATAAATCACTGGGCATCACCAGTAGCACGTTAGCGTTAAGTTTTCTGATCCAAGTCACCAAGCATTCCGGATTACTCATTTCACCGATTGGGTAAATTCGGCACCCTGTTTCTTTTAGTGCGAGATAGACAGTAAATTCGCTCGAGAGTATTCCGGGCAGTCCAAAAGTCGCAACGCGATCTGTGTAGGTGATTCCGGCTAAAGAGTAGCCTTTTCCGTGAAATTCTGAGTTTCGACTGATTTCGTCGAAACTCAGAAGTGTGACTTTTGGAATATCGCGACTACCACCACTTGAAATTGTAATAGAGCTCAAATGATCAGAGAAATAGATTTCTGGAGGCAGATCTTCATTTTTCAAGTAGTTTTGATGCCCAACTGAGTCTATCGTTTTAATGTTTTCCCAATGCTCTAAAATATTCGAAGGTGTGATTTTTACGGCAGAGTTTAATGCATTTAATCGCTCACTGACTAGGGGATGATCTTTACAGCGCTGGAAAACCTTAAAAAGTGCCACAGCTTGTCGATTGTGAATCTCTTGCTTGCTTAAAAAATCAAACTCTCGTTTAAGAGGTAGACTGCTGTTGTTCAAGTGAGCACCTCTGATATAAAAAAAGTAAAACAGCGCCTGAAAAACCCAAGCAAATTTCGAATACGGAGCAACTCTTTAAAACTGACAAGGCACCGTATTGATCTGCAAACTTTGTAGAAAGTAGAGTTAGGCAAGCGCCACCCGTACCCCCAACAAAACTCATAAATCCAAATAGGTAGCTTAAATAATGCTTTGGAGTTTTGTTCTGTAGTTCTGTTTCAACTGTAATAAGAGTGACAGAAGAGATAATTCCAAGCATAGAAAACATGCAAAATAAAAATAAGAGCGGCACACCCAGTGTTCCGACAAAAAGAACAGCCCCATCTAATGAAACAATAAGAGCTAATGCTATGCTACTGAGTATTTTTTTACGATAATGGATGAGAGTCGCTCCTAATAGTGAACCTAGGCCACAAACCCCAAGAAGTGATCCTGCAATATCAAAACCTTGTTGGTATGTTTGACGGATAAAAGGAAAAACTAGCGGGGCTTCCATTTCTAAAATGGCTAAAACCGTTGCATAGATTCCGCACATCAGTGCAAGCTCTGGGTGCCTAGATAGCCAGCCAAAAACTACCTTCCATGAATGCTTTGTTTCGTGATCTTGGTTTTGGGTTTTAGTAGTTATGAAAAAGCCTTTTAAAAAAAGAGGTGCAATAAAATGAATGAGCCCAGCAAAAGGAAGAGCGATCATTTTTGGATTTAAAGCCACTAAGAACCCCGCAAGTGAAGGACCGATAATAGTTGCAAGCCCACTCAAAAATGCTTTTTTTGAATTGAATTGAGTTCGGACGTCATCACTTACTAGTGCTGCGTCCATTGAGAGTTTTGATGTGTTTCCAGCTTGTTGTAAAAAACCGATTACCGCTGAGTAAATAGAAATCGAGACCAGATCTTTACAAACAAAGGGCATGCTAACAAACGCTAGACCTCTCAAATAAAGGCTTCTTTGAAACCATTTAGAAGTCTGTCCTTGAAGTATACGACCTATACCTGCGGTAAACAAAAGAGAAGGAAGTACCAAGGCAATCGCGACGATTCCCATGTCGATAATCTTGACACCAACACTGTAGGCGTAAACGAGCAACGCAGTGTAACCCATTTGAGTGCCCAATTTTGTGAGAGCATCGCTGGTCAGCGAAGCTTGGTTATAGTTTTTCACTTTGTAATACCAGAGTGGGTGATTCTTTTCCGCCGTTTCCGACATTGAAGACAAGGTTTGAGTGACTTCGACTTACTGGGCCAACGAAGCGATCTCCAAAATAAAAAAGATCGATTCCAAAAAAGTCTTTGAAAGGCTGTAAAGAAGACTCAGTGCAGTCACTTAAGCGCACATTGACTCTGGACGGCGTCTCGACTCTTGATTGCACAACACCATGGGTTGATAGCGTGTTTGAAATGGCAGTTTCCCATTCTAGGTTATTTAGATTTTTTCCGATATAAACGCCCGCTCCACGTGTTAGTGAATCGGCCTTAAGAACAAATCGTTCTTGATTGTTTAAAACGAGGTCATAGAGAAATTTTTCTGTGGTAGCTGAGGTTTTATTTTCAGGCAGAACCCTTGTATACGGAACTAGTTCTTGTAGTGCGCTTTGGGTTTCTGAGTCTAGTTCTAGATATTCCCACCACATCGGGTCTGAAAGTAACGCAAGCACTCGTTTGGCCTCGGAGAGGTACATTGAGCCTAGGCTATTTAAGAAGTCTGTTTGCTCGCTTTCGACAACATTGAGCCACCCTTGAATTTCAGCTGCCTGTGATCCAGATGGATCAATCATCAGCGGATCGATTTTGTTATAAATGATTGAAACGGGCTTTCCTTGAATGTAGGCAACACCTCCATCGCAATGTATGTTTCGAATATCATCGACGAGAAGATTTCCACCGCTTAAGACACCCAGAGAGACGAGTCTTTTGTGCTCATTTTGTAGACTTTGAAGTTCGTTCAGATAAGAGCCACGATATGAACAAACCGCGATGTTTGGATTTTTATTTTGTGATTTATTTTGAGCAAGCTTTACTAAGTGTAAAACAAAACTCGATTTAGAGTCGATTTCGTAATCAACATGACTTTGATTCTTTAAAAGGGAGTGCCCGAGTCGAGTCATAAGCCAGGCATCTCGAATTTTAGCGCAATGAATCGTTCCACCAGGGCAAGCAGTATTCGTTTCTAGGATTTTCCATGCACAGAGGTCAGTTCGAATCGTGTCAAAACGCATCAGTTGAATGGGGTCGATCGATCTTTTTTCATTTTCGATGAGTTTCCACCATTTTTTATAAGGCTCAAAAAACTGATGCAATGGCTTATGGATGTTCGATGATCGAGATTCTTCTAAAAAACGATCCAAGATTTTCTGCAGAGTATTACGGATCGCTCCGCCGAGAACCCCTACTCGATCGACTTCGTTTTGATTTAAAAAGGTAGGGAGTATCGAAATCGGGATCTCGCGCCCTTCGAAATTGACTCCGTTAAGAGATAGATGATGGCGGATGTCTCGTTGAGTATCCGAATAAAGATTTGCATTCAGGTTGGAATAAAACCGCTCTTGAATACTCTCTGGTACGGAATATTGGGCTAATATTTCTTGCAACATACTAACCCCTCGCTAGAGCAGGATGCATGCCAGCGAAGAACTGAGACTGAACTCGATTAAGTCCGGGTTTAAGACTTATGTTGTCGCCCCCACCCCACACATCCACTGGCATTCACCAACAATCTCTTGAAATTAAAGAAATTCTTGGGCATCAACTCGATTTAAACCGTCTTTAGACTGATTTCAAATAGACTCAAATCTCCCCCACCACCTGCAGCGCAACCATTCTTCCGGGTGAAGGGTAATCTTTCACTGCTTGATACCTACGGTCGAAAAGGTTGTCGCACTCGAGGCCGACAAAGAGGCCGCGCTCACCCCACTTGATGACTCGCGCTTTGCCGCTGAGGTTCCACGTGCCATAGCTCGGCAAGTGATCGCCCGCGGTGGTGGCGACAAAAGGCGAAACCCAGCGAAAAGCGGCTGCAAATTGCAATACGTCTGGATCAGAAAGAGGAATAAGTCGCAGCCGCGCTACAGAGATCGTGCGCGAGAGGTATGGAAATTCTGTACCCGTGCTGATGACTTTCGAGTGATTCAAAGACGCTTCGGTCTCACCCTGAAACTGATAAAACATCGGGCTTTGTACTCGCGCGGTAAAAGAATTGAGCCAGGCTTGGCCTTGATTGGTCATGGTGAGTGTGTTGGCCGGTGTGGTGAGTGTCTTCTGCAGCATGACATTTGTTCGGCGTTGGTGAAACCACTCTAAACCCGCGCCCCAATCTGAGAACGAAGCGCGCATGCCTAAGATTCCAGTCCAATCGCGTTCGGGTTGCAGTGCAGAGTTACCGATAAAGCCCGTCGTCACAAAGTAACGATCGCTCATCGTGGGGTACTTCACACTCGTAGCGAGTTTTGAATAAACTGAGACAAACTCGGTCCACGTGTATTTGTAACCTAAACTCGCATCCGGATGCACACCGAGCGCGGTCAGTGCGTTGACTGAGACCGAAGGTTCAAGCAAATGCGCGCCGCTTTTTATTTCATAGCCCATCGACACATTGCCCAGTGTGTCTGTCGGTGCTTTGAAACCTGTGAGTTCAAATGTGCGCTGACGTGCACTTAAACTGAACTTCATGGGCCCGTTTCGAAAAACAGATTCGTTTCCGTATTGAGTCGAGTGGCTCTCAGAATTATTGAAAGCCGAGTCGGGGTCTTCAATCTTAATTGTGCCCCAATCGTAATAAAATTCAGTCTGCAAAACTTTTTGCGGATCAAAGCGATAATCGAGCTGAAAAACCGGAATCACTCGCGAAGTGGTTTGCGTCTGATGAGGAGTCGGAAAAGAAAGCGAACCCTCAGTCTTTGCTTTGACGTTGGTGCCCAAGAGGTGCAAGTGCCATTCGGCGTTTTCTTGAAACTTTCGATGCGCGGATGCACTACCCGAAACGCCCTTCAGTCGACCGTCGCTGTAGCCTGCCATCACTGCAGAATCATCGGTGGGCTTGAGACCCACAAAGTACTGCCTCAAATCTTGATTGCTGATGAGCCCGCCAAAACGCGCGCCGGCTGTGCCGCCTTTAAGCGCCTGCGCCGTCCAAGGCGTGAGAGACAGGGTACCGGTTGAAGCCAACCCATCATAAGCGCCCGGTGAAGGGCCGCGCACATAACGTGCTTCAGACCATAAGAAAGAAGGAAAAGCCGAGAGATCAACACCTCCACCTTGCGGAAGATTGAGGGGCACACCCATCGCCTCTACACCGGTGTCGTCGACGGAACGCCCTAGGCCACGTACTTGCTGCACACCACCTACTTTGCCGTAATCCGTCACGGGTTGCGCAAGTGTAGTACCCAACTCTGGAAGCAGTGTGCCGCCGGCAGAAGATCCCCGAATATTTACTTTAGTGCTGGGAAGTACCGGATCTTTCAGCCACTGGTCTGCAGGTGTGTTCGTCAATTCAATGACGGGTGCGATGACTTCTTCGTCTGTATTTTCATCACCTTTTTGGTCGGCGAATATAAACGGTGAGAACAGAGTGAATAAGAAAAAAATGAAAAAGAATCGAGCCATAGTTCCTCCTCGGGACGTTGCACCTGGCGATAGACCGGACTCATGAGCTCGGGCTTTAAACCGACTCAATTACCGTTGCGGGACAGTGCGAGATTCTCACTCGCTTCCTTCGACAGGCAGTTGAATGACGGCTCAATCAGTAAATGAGCGCGTTAAAATTGACAACGAAAAACTTCGACGCAGAAAAAAACGGCAAACTCGGCAATTTTTGCACTGCTTTTGAATAGAGATTGAATAAGCCAAAGACTCCGACAATCTATCGTCTCTTGACAGGCCGCCCCCCGGGCGAGATTCTAAATAAAGGCGATCGAATCACCTATTGAATCATCCATGGATGGAGGGTTCTCAGCAAATGGCTGGACTACCCAAAGACGGTTTTAAAAAAAATCATCGAAACGACGGCTCACCGATTGAGCTCGTGCGGCCTATTGAAGGCAAAGTCGATAATCCTTTCGAATCGCTTTCACTTCCGACCACCTCGAGAGTTAAGCAAGTGTGGGCCATCGGTGGCGGCAAGGGTGGCGTTGGTAAAAGTCTCGTCGCATCGAACATCGCGATTTCTCTTTCACGAATGGGCAATCGGGTCGTCGCCCTCGATCTCGATTTAGGCGGCGCAAATCTTCACACCTCACTCGGTGTTGAATTACCGAAACAGACTCTCACCGATTTTTTCTCGGGTCGCATTGAAAACCTAGAAGAGTGTGTGGTTTCAACCGGAATTCCAAATCTCGGCATCGTGAGCGGTGCACAAGATTCGATCGGCGTAACCAATATCGGAACCGCTGAAAAAGTACGCTTTTTTCAAAAGCTACGCGACCTTGATGCAGACTATCTCATCTTTGACCTAGGCGCTGGCACGAGTTTCAACACTCTCGATTTTTTTATCTTTGCCGATGTGGGCATCACCACGATGTTGCCAGAACCGACCTCAATCGAAAATGGCTACCGATTTTTAAAGAGCGTCTATTATAGAAGACTCTGGCTCTCGACTCGTCTTTCGCGCATTCGGCACCTGATTGAAGCTGCGATGGACCCAAAAAATGAAAAAGGAATTAAAACGCCTTCCGATCTCTACCGAGAAGCCAATCAGCTGAGCCCCGAAGCAGCGATGATTTTAAAAGAAGAAATCGAACGCTTTCAGCCTAAGCTTGTGGTTAACCAAGTACGTACTCAGACCGATGTCGACATTGGTTTTTCAGTTAAAAGTGTCTGCAAAAAATATTTCGGCATCGACATGGATTATGTGGGCTATCTCGACTACGACAGCGCAGTCTGGCAAGCCATTCGTCGAAAACGCCCATTGATGTTAGAGTTTCCGAATTCTCGAGTCGTTTCTAGCGTAGATCGGATTACAGGTTATTTGCTCAAACGTTACGGTCATATTCGTAACCCGCTGCTTTAGGAAGAGGTCTCATGTTAGGCGAGAGTACGACAAGCTACTATGACATTCTCGAAATTTCGCCGAACTCGAACGCGCAAGAAATTCGTCAAGCTTACCTGAAACTCAAACTCGCTTATAGCAAAGGCAGTGTGGCTCTTTATAGTTTGGTTTCGGCCGAAGACACACAAGCGATTCTCAAAAAAATCGAAGAAGCCTACGCTGTGCTCTCAAGCGACGAAAAGCGCAGAGAATATGATCGCTCTTATGCTCAGGTGAGTGATCCTGACTCACCTTTTGCGCCTCAAACCACTCAGAAAAACAGTGCAGGCCATGTGATCTCGATTGATCGCACTCCGCCCATGGAAAAAAACAGTCGCGACGAAGATGTGCTTGTTGCACCCATCACCGATTTTTCAACCACGGCTGCTGCAGTGATGGGGGCTTCTCAGCCTCAAGAAACTTTGGGTCTTGCACCCGTTACCACGATCGCTTCAGCCGCCTCTACTCTTGCACAGGCGCAAGGCACGCCAGTCGCAAGTTCTTCTAGTTTTGTACAAGAGCCCAGGCTTGCTAGCGGTGGCGGTTTTGCTTATCAGCCAACGTATACAACGACTGCACCGATTTTACCGACGCAGACGATCGTGCAAGGCAAATCCATCAAAGCCCCCGATGACAGCGATCCAACACTTTTAGCGGATATTGAAAAAGAAACCGAATGGCCGGGGCAATTTTTAAGAAAAATACGCGAAAGCAAAGCCATCAGCATAGAAGAGCTTTCCGTTTTTACTAAAATCTCAAAAACCTATCTTCATGCTATTGAGAATGAAGATTTTCCGAAGCTACCGGCCTCGACATTCGTTCGTGGTTTTATGATTCAGATTGCAAAACGTCTTAAACTGCCCCATGACAAAGTAGCGGCTGCCTATGTGAGTCGATATCGCAAGGCTTGCCCCGAAAAATCATGACTCGTGAATGGATCTGGAAAACCTCATTAGAAAATCTTCGATCGCGCGCTGATCAAACCATTGTAGAAGCGTTTGAGGCACAGCTCGGCCGCTGGAGAAACAATGATGCGCCCAAGGGTGAAGTTACTCTGTCTCGCTCACGCCTCCACCAGCTCATGAAAGAAAACAGAGTTAGCGCTGACAATGAGCCCATCAAGCCCAGCAGCAAATTGAAATCAGGCCAAATGGTCAAAGTAGAATGGCCTGCCCCGATGCCCACCGATATTTTGCCCGAAAAAAGAGAACTCGAAGTTCTATTCGAAGATGAACACTTAGTCGTCATCAATAAGCCGGCCGGAATCTCGGTTCACCCGACCCCCTATCAAACCACCGGCACACTGGTGAATGCGCTTTTAGATCAAATTAAAGATCTGAGCGGAATCGGCGGAAAACTTCGCCCAGGCATTGTGCACCGACTCGACAAAGACACGAGCGGCGCACTGGTCATTTCTAAAACAGACCGCTGCCACCAGGCGCTTGCTGAAATCTTCTCTAATCACGATATTGAACGCCGCTACTGGGCCCTTTGTTACGGAACCCCCAGAGAAAGAGGCGAATTTAAAATTGAAACCCAGATTGGAAGAAATCCCAAAGATCGCAAAAAGATGACGACTCTCGTACGCGAGGGTCGAAACGCGATCACCTGGGCCCAGTGTCTGACTCGATATGGAACAGATGTCAGAGCCCCCTTTGCGAGCCACATTGAAGCTCGGCTTGAGACGGGCCGCACCCATCAGGTGCGTGTGCACTTAACGGCTCAAGGCTGCTCTCTTTTAGGCGACCCTGTTTATGGCACACCGACTTCAAAACACCCCAAGTGGCTCGCTCTTCCTAAAGAAGTTCAGGAAGCAGTCAAACAGATGCCGGGCCAAGCGCTTCATGCCCGAATATTAGGGTTCGTTCATCCGATCACGCAGAAAAAACTTCGATTTGAAGCTGAGCCTCCTGCCGCTTTTCTGGAACTCTTTCAAATTTTGGAAAAATATAAATAGAACTCTATATAGATATGGCTCTCGAAAGTTCGCTTCTCAAAACTGTGCCCGGCTTAGTTCACGGATTCGGCACCCGAGATGAACCCGTACCGTCATTTATTCAACCCGAGTGGGATAGCAACCGCCCCCAATGGAAACAAGTTCACGGCATCGGCATCGCTCGCGTGGATCATTCAAAACAGCAGTGTGGCGAAGTCGACGCACTTTGGACCCCGACACCCGGACAATTCGTCGGTGTTCAAACCGCTGACTGCGTGCCGATCTTACTCGCTGCAATAGATGGATCCGCAGCGGCTGCAGTACATGCTGGGTGGAGAGGAACCTTTGCTCGAATTCTGCCTGAACTCGCTCGACAACTGACCGCTGAAGGACACAACCTTAAAAACTGGATTGCAGCGATTGGGCCCTGCATTGGGTCATGCTGCTACGAAGTGAGTGAAGAACTGTCTGAAAGCTTTCGTCAAAAATTTGACCCGCTCAAAATAGAAACTCGAACCGAAAAACCGAGGCACTTAAACCTCGCTCAGATCAATGCTGCGGAGCTGAAAATCATGGGCATAAGCACAATCGACATTCTTTCTTTTTGCACCTTCTGCAATACAATCGCGCCCATGAATAGTTACCGTCGCGACGGCTCGGGCGGGCGTCAATGGTCCGTGATCAAACTTCAGACAAATGGGTAATTTTTGCCTGCGAGTTCATGCGCTTAATGTGCTGCAGCACGAGACTTTGAAGACTTAAATAAGCTACCGATTCTTCAATCAAATTCCTAAAGCCAACCCCACCAAACCCCGAAACGTGACTTGAGCGAGTTAACATCCACCGATGAAAACAGCGGAGGCTTAGGTAATGGTAACAAATTACGACGGCGAGCAAATCCAGATCCCTGAAAAACTACCCATGTTGCCGGTTCGCGACATCGTCGTTTTTCCCTATATGATTCTGCCGTTATTCGTTGGACGTGACTCCTCAATCAAGAGCGTTGAAGAGAGTCTTTCAAAGTCAGATCGCCTGATACTTCTCTCATCACAAAAAGACATCAGCGATGAACACCCACAGCCTGAAGCAATTTACAATATCGGCACCGTTGCGATGATCATGCGCATGCGCAAGTTGCCTGATGGTCGAATTAAAATTCTTGTACAAGGCCTTTGCAAAGCTAAAATCAAAGAGTTCACACAAACACAGCCTTTTTTCGAAGCGAAAATCGAAAAAGTTGAAGACGACTCAAACAAGGTAAATCCACAAGCTGAAGCTTTGATGCGCACCATTCGCGAGCAGTTAGAGCGCGTGATTGCACTCGGAAAAGTTCTTTCACCTGATATTCTCATGGTTCTTGATGACATCACTGAAGCCGGCCGCTTGGCTGACCTCGTGGCATCAAACTTGGGATTGAAAGTCAGCGAAGCCCAAGCGATTCTTGAAACGGGCGATCCGATGGATAAGCTTACGCGCATCCACGACATCTTGGCTAAAGAAATCGAAGTACTGACCATTCAAGCCAAGATTCGTTCGCAAGCTAAAGATGAAATGACTAAGACGCAGAAAGAATATTTCTTGCGTGAGCAAATTCGAGCGATCAAGAGCGAATTGGGCGATAACGACCCAAAAGGCGAAGAACTCGAAGAACTCAAAGAAAAAGTCGCAGCTTCAAAAATGCCGACAGAAGTCGAGCAAGAAGCTCTTAAGCAATTGGCTCGCCTAGAGCGCATGCACCCTGAAGCTTCAGAAGCTTCGATGTTGCGCACCTATATCGACTGGCTGATTGACATGCCATGGAGCCGTTCGACTCCAGACAATCTCAATCTTGCTCGAGCAAAAGAAATTCTCGATGAAGATCATTACAACCTCACTAAAATCAAAGAGCGCATCTTGGAATACTTAGCTGTGCGCAAATTGAAAGAAAAAATGAAGGGGCCTATTCTGTGCTTCTCAGGCCCTCCAGGGGTTGGAAAAACCTCACTCGGCCGATCCATCGCCCGCGCATTGGGACGTGAATTTGTTCGCATCTCTCTCGGCGGCGTGAAAGACGAAGCTGAAATTCGCGGTCATCGCCGTACTTATGTCGGTGCATTGCCTGGCCGTGTTGCTCAAGGTTTAAAACAAGCGAAGTCGAATAACCCCGTTTTCGTTCTCGACGAAATCGATAAATTGGGCAGCGATTTCAGAGGCGACCCATCGGCCGCACTTCTTGAAGTTTTAGATCCAGAACAAAACTTCAGCTTTCGCGATCACTATTTGAATGTTCCGTTCGATTTACAGAACGTGATGTTCATCGCAACGTGTAATAACTTAGATACGATTCCTTCTGCATTAAGAGATCGTATGGAAATCATTCAGCTCTCTGGCTACACAGAAGAAGAAAAGTTCTTTATCTCGAAGAAGTATCTGCTTCCGAAGCAAATCACTGAGAACGGCTTAAAAGACAGTCTCATTGAAATTAAAGAGGACGCGATTCGAACCATCGTTTCACAGTACACTCGAGAAGCCGGACTTCGTAACCTCGAGCGAAACATCGCTAATGTCTGCCGCAAAGTGGCTCGTCAAGTCGCTGAAGGCAAAACCGAAAAGACTTCGGTCAATAGCGAAATGGTGAACAAATTACTTGGACCCGCACCTTACATTCGTGAAGACGAGCAAGAGCACGATGAAGTGGGTGTAGCAACCGGTTTAGCATGGACATCAGTCGGCGGCGAAATTCTTTACGTCGAAACGACAATGATGAAAGGCAAAGGCGGAATGCTTCTGACCGGTCAGTTGGGCGACGTCATGAAAGAATCTGGCCAAGCAGCGCTGGGCTTGATTCGATCACGCGCAAAAGACTTCGGTATTGATGAAGAACTTTTCTCAACCCGAGACATTCATGTGCACTTCCCAGCAGGAGCGGTTCCAAAAGACGGCCCTTCAGCCGGGATCACGATGGCTTCAGCGATGATTTCATGCCTCACCGGCATCCCCATTCGTCACGATGTCGCGATGACGGGCGAAATCACTCTTACAGGTCGCGTGCTTCCAATCGGCGGCTTGAAAGAGAAGGCTCTGGCTGCGATGAGACACGGAATTAAAATCATTATTATTCCAGAAAAGAACAAGAAAGATCTCGAAGATATCCCAGAAGAGTTCAGAGATCAGCTCAAGTTCATACCCGTGAAGAACATCGACGAAGTGCTTGCAGTCGTGCTAAATAAGAAGGCAAGTGGCAAATCCGCGAAAAGCTCTTCGGATAGCTCTGATGATTCTCGCTCACGCTCAACGCGTAAAAAGACGCCAGCCGCAGCGGGCCCAGCAGTAGCAGCGATGGGTTACCGTTCCGGTCGCGGTTCTGCCCGATAAATTGGCAGATAAACGCGACAGGGTGCTCGGCCTATTAAATGATCTCTTCGTTCGAACTTCTGATTCTGACCTGCTTTATTTTTCTGTCCGCATTTTTATCGGCGTCAGAAGTCGCGATCTTTTCACTTTCACGATTTCAAATCAGACAACTCAAAGATCAGTTTCCGCCCGCATACCGTCGGATTAAGCAATTACTGACCGATCCGAATGGTCTTCTGATCACTATTCTTGTCAGTAACGAAGTCATTAATGTCACGCTCGCTACCTTTGTCGAACACTGGGTGATTAAAACCTGGTCTACGACGGGCGGCCAATGGGTTTTGTCACTGCCCTTTCATCTCGACACCCATACTCCACTCTGGTTTCAGCAGATGCTGATCGGAACATTGCTCACAACCGCTATCGTTCTTCTTCTTTGCGATGTAACTCCGAAAGTAGTTGCAGCCAAAGCGAATCATGTTGTCGCCCCACTGACTTCAACCACTCTCTTGTGGCTGCACTATGCTCTAAAGCCAGTTCGCGCAAGCTTGGCTGCCATCATACGTCTACTTTTAGGCAGACGCCGCAAGAAGATTGTAAAGGCCAACCCTAATGAAGAACCTCTTTTCAAAGAAGATGATTTTCTGGTCATGGTTGAAGAAGGGCATAAACAGGGCATTGTGCATTCGAGCGAACTCGAATTGATTAGAAATATTTTCGAACTCGATGACACGCGCGTAGAAGAGGTCTGTACACCCATTGGAAGAGTTTTTTCTATTCCTGCAAAAACAACTCTAAAACAAGCACTCGAATACTACCGATTAAAAAAGTACTCAAGAATTCCTGTTTTTGAAAAAGACAAAAATAATATCGTTGGAATTCTATTCGTAAAAGACTTGATTCCGTCTCGGCTCGACTCTTCACTTCAAAGCCAGCCTGTCGAACAATGCATGAATCGGCCCCTGCTGATCGAACAAGGCACAAGACTCAATACTGTTTTCAGAACCATGCGACAAAATCACACCCATATGGTGGTTGTAACGAACCCCCGGGGTCAGGCCATTGGTGTCGTTACAATGAGCGATCTACTTGGCGAAATCTTTGGCGAGTTTTTTGAATCTGGCACAACGATTCAACCGAGCCCCGGGAAAGAGAGGACCCAATGACCCTCTCTATTTTACTTATTATTCCAGTGCTCTTAGTGATTGAGGGTCTGTTCTCTGGCTCAGAAATAGCGCTGATGTCAACGGATCGGCTCGAGCTCAAAAAGAAAGCCAAAAAGGGATCTCAAGGAAGTGCACTCGCATTGCGACTACTCGAACACCCCGAGCGCATTCTCTCGAGCACCCTCCTGATCACCATATCGTGCGCAATGGGTGTCTCATCACTCATAGCGATCTTCGTTAAACAGCAAGACCTCTCTGGATCAAGTGCGGGCCTGATCAGTATTTTCATTTCATCTACGCTGATTATTGGGCTCGGAGAAATTCTTCCAAAAACTTTTTTTCAACGCTATTCAAAAAAATTAGCCCCGCGTATTTCTTATTTAGTAAATGCTTCTTACTGGTCGTTTTTTCCGATTACTCGTTTTCTCAGTATTTACACCTCGAGGCTTACTCGACTTGTAGGCCCCATTTTTGATTTGATCTCTGGCAAGAAGCGCACCTCTCGAGATGAAATTCAGTCTCTGCTTTCATACGGCAGAAGAGATACGGGTATTCCGACAGAAGAAAAAAGAATGCTCAAGAGAATTTTTGATTTCAAAGACACTGAAGCAAAGAATGCGCTGATTCCTCTTGTGAAGGTCGACGCGATCGAAGAGTCAGCGAGCATCAGAGAAGCTCTTGAACGCTTTCAACAACACCGTCACTCTCGTATGCCTGTCTACTCTGGACGAATTGATAATATCGTTGGCACTCTGAAGTTTTCTGATGTGATTCACGCATCTGAACTCAATAGCTCCATACGCGCCCATGTTAAAAAAGCGCACTTTGCTGCTGAAACTCAAATTCTAGAAGATCTGCTTGCCGAAATGCACCGACAAAAACACGAGATCTCTACGGTGGTTGACGAGTACGGGGGTGCAGTCGGCGTTCTTACCCTTGAAGACATTGTCGAAGAAGTAGTCGGTGAAATCGACGATGAGTATGATTCTCGCAAGAACTTTTATCGCGTGATTAATGATCGAACTTGGTGGGTTCAATCCCGCATGGAAATTGGCCATATCAATGAAATTCTAAAACTCGACTTACCCGAGGGCGACTACGAAACTTTGGGTGGTTTCTTACTTCAGCAGTTTGGCCGCATTCCTGAGGTCAAAGACGAGCTCTACTTTGATACTTCAGCAGGAGCTTTAAAGTTCACCATTCGACAAGCCAATGACCGTTCTATTGAGTCTGTGCTCGTTGAGCGCCTCGATGTCGTGTCTCGCTAACGCGGCGAGGCGGTATCACTGTCAAAATAATGACGATTACTAATCTGGATCTTTCGAAGTACAATCTTGTGGAAGAGGGAGGGCACACGGATGGCCCGAAAAGTACTCATAGTCGACGATGTTCCTTTCGTACGAAAAACAATTTCGCGCATTCTCTCTGAAGCAAACTACCTGGTCGTCGGCGAAGCCGAAGACGGCATTTCAGCAATTCAGCAATACAGAAAACTTCAGCCAGATGTCGTCACCATGGACGTCGTAATGCCCAACATGAGCGGCATTGAAGCGACTCGAAAAATCACTCAGCTCGATAAAGCTTCTAGAATCATTATGATCTCTGCAATGGAGCAAGAAAACATTGTCATGGAAGCGATCAATGCTGGCGCACGAGACTACTTGCTCAAACCTTTCTCTGCAGAAGAGTTACTCAAAACAATTGAACGGCTGTTCTCAAGCGAAGAACAGCTCAACGAAAAATCAATGGCCAAATCGTCAGTGAGGTAAAAGATATGAACTGGGAACAGCTCTGGAACGAAATGGATCAAAACCTTCCGGATCAATTCGTATTCTATGATCTTGGAACCGTCGAACGCGTAGGCAGTAAGTCTGAAGTCGTCGAAGAAATTCAAAAAGACCAAGTCGGTGTCGCATTCTCTATCTTCTCTTCAGAAGACCTCTCACCTGTAGGCGTTCGGTCTCTGCTTCTTCTCACTTTTGATGAAGGTCTAGAGACAGACGTCTATATGGAAGTGGGCAACATCTTGGCTTCACGCGTAGCGGGTCAGATTCACCGCCGCGTCGGAGAATCAATTCTCATTACTCCGCCCCTACTTTTGAAAAATCCAGCCGTACAACGGCTTGTGCAGATGAAGAAACATGTTCTGACTGACTGTAATTATCAGCACGCGCACAATGGAAAACTCATTCCCTTACGCGTCACCATGATGAAAGTCGAAGGAGACAACACCGGAAATGCTTAAGCTCATAGGCTGGGTCATTAAAACGACGATTTTCGCTGCCGTTATTCTCGTACTTGGGAACTGGATCCACTGGAAAGGTACAACTCTTTCAGATCACATCAAAACACAAATGGCTCAGGTCGACCGACATGCGCCTATTGAACTGTCTAAAATTCATCTCAATCAACTTCCTGAAGCAGCCAAGAACATCATTCGTGAAAGCCGCATTGAATCTAAAAAATCAGCATCGACTCGAGGACAACCCAGCACGGCACGAGCCCACGACTCTCGCGATCGTATATCGACTCAAGACCAAGCACAGTTTCGTGCGCTCTTGAAAGAACTCACTACCCGCAAATAGTCTGAAAATAAAAACGCCCTCAACCCAAAATGGGATGAAGGCGTTTGAAATTTAATCGAAGAACTCTGCTTATTGTACTTTTGCAGAGCCTGAGAAGTTCGAGCGAACTCGATCTACTGGGGCCGAAGCCTTAGCCACTCCAAAACTAAAACTGTCTTTAGGTGCTATAGCGACTTCTCCACATTTGATTGAAGCTTTGTTTACGCTCGACACAGCGCCTGGGCCGAGTCTTAAGGTAGCAGCAGCACTGGCTTTTGGTGAGTCATCAGCTAAAGATGACGGTGCAGCCAAGAACGCAGCAAACAATACGACGAACGAAATTAACTTTTTCATTTAGGACTCCTCTCAACATCAACATCTGCAGTCCGATCATTTATCCACTCGTTGCGTGGACCGCAGTTCTCTCAGAGACTAAGTATTGCAACCCAAGTGCCAGGAGAGGCCCAAAAGACACATGCATGTAACTTATTGAATTTAAATGTTTTTAATGAAAAACATACCGGCGGATTGAATGTTCTAAATAGCACCCGTGTCGAAAAAGACAACACAGCTGTCTAAAGTATCGACAGTACAAAACCCTTCAAATAACGGTCTTCAGGGTGGTCGGCACGAACAGGGAACGTCTCTGGCTGTTCAATCTTTTGAAGCGTACTAGAGCGGCGCTTGGCCTGTTTCAAAGCGATCTGAATCTGCTCTTCAAAGAAACTCTCGGTTAACTGAGCAGAGTTGATACTCGTTATTAAACGCCCTCCAGGCTCAATCAGCTTTAAAGCGAGCTCGTGTAATCGAACAAGATCTTTCTGAGTGGAGAAAGTACCCTTGTGACCTCTCGAAAAAGAAGGAGGATCTAAAATCACACAATCAAAACGTCGCTCACGCTTAACCATTAATGGAAGCATTTCAAAATAATCACCCACAAGCCACTCAGCACGGTCTTCAGGTAAAGCATTCAGCTGCCAGTTTTTTTTAGCCCATTCAATGCTGGGCTTTGAAAGATCAAGTGAAGTGACTTGAGCTGCTTGCCCTAACCCACAAGCAATCGAAAGGCTGCCGGTATAGCAGAAAGTATTCAGCACTCGCAGATCTTTTACTGTGCTTCGAAGAAGTTTACGAAGGGGGCGATGGTCTAGAAAAAGTCCGGGGTGACGGGTACCTTGATATCGTATCTCGAACAATGCTCCATCTTCTTTTATGGCTAAGCCCTCTTTGGGTGGTGAACCAAAAAAAACAGAGGGCTCAGAAGGCACACCTTTTTCGGGTCGACCGAGCCATACTCCGCTTTGAACTCCTTTTGACTTTAAAAACTGAGCGACTTGTTCGCGGATAGAAGGCTGCAACGGCTCTTTCATCTCACGCTCAATGACCCAAGCGTGATTCGCAAAAACTTCAATCATCAAAGCCCGGGTCGGGCCGCGACCTTCACTCGGGCCATGAAACCAACGCTGGGCTTCGGTGCCAGAGAATAGCTTATTCTTCTCTCTCCAGGCCCAAGCCTGTTCCAGTTCGATCATGCCCCTTTTATGGACCTAAAAAAGTCGATCCAACAAGAAAAATCATCTGGGTAAGGGGCTTCAAAGCGCTGACCCTCAGGAAGCTCGAGCTGACGAGCATGGAGTGCGACGCGATCGACTGAAAGTGCTTTTCCACCAAACTCAACGCGGCTCAGACCCCCATAAGTCGTGTCACCCCAAATGGGGGTACCGAGACTCGCTAAGTGAATTCGGATCTGGTGCCTACGCCCCGTTAAGGGCCGAGACTCAGCTAGAAAATGTGCTGCATTCGACTCTAAAACACTGACCTGTGTAATCGCAGCTGTGCCTCTAACGGGAGTTTGAATTTTTTCAGTCGGCAGCGACAGTTTGCCCGAGCAGAAGCTGTGATATTTTTTTCTAATTTTTCGATTCGAAAACCAGTCATTGGCTTTTCGATGTGCTTCCGCCGTCCGCGCAAAAAGAATAACTCCACTTGTTTCTCGATCGAGCCGATGCACGACCCACGCCGGGCCAAGCCTTTGCTCGACCCAAGTTCTCAACACAGAAGTTTTAGTATCTGTTTGCGCAGGAATAGTCAGCCAGCCTGCTGGCTTGTTAATGACAAACCATTCGGCTGTCTCAGCTAAGAGTATCGGTTGAATCACTATTTCAGTTCTATTTTTGTGCTACAATTTGAGAGTCAGTCGTGATTTTATCTTCTGAATTAGAAGCTACATCTGCTGGGTTTACTTTTACGGGCTCTTGTATCGGATGCAGATACCCAGAAGGAGCCTCAACATTTTTAACAAAGCCTTCACCGCCTGACATCGCCGGACTTGCGCCTGCTGTCTCATCCACTTTTCCGTCGTCGCAAGCGAACGCAATACTCGGAAGAACTGCACCCACTAAGATTAAAGATAATAATAAAACTCTCATGACGCTCTCCTCTTAAAACGACAGATTCACGCCTGCTGGACGAATAATTTCGAGCAGGTTTTGAAATGCAGAGGTGACTTGCATGGCTATTTTTCGGCCTGCGGCTGTATTTACACTCTTAACGTCGCCGCTATTCGTGTAAGACACCGTAATGGCACCCAACTTCTCATCTTTAATTTCAACGGGCTTAGATTGCTCATTGTACTTGAAGCTCAACTTACGGCTGTCTTGATCAACCATGGCTGAGATTCGGCCATTAAGGTCATAAACAAGTTTGACCGTCTTTCGATCTGAGTTCTTAGCGAGTTGAAGATTGCCTTTACCGTCGTAAGTGAACTCAGACCAGTAGTGTAATTTTTTAGACCCTTTTGAAAATCGATCCACTCGTGAAACGCGACCGACTTTATCGTTATAAGCAAGCTTTGTGGTTTCTGACGGGGTAGATTTTGAAGTCACTCGACCTTTAACGTCGTAGGCAAAAGCCGTTTTTTGGCCATCGCGTGTGATTTCTAGTGGAAGACCGCAACACTCATTGTAAATGGTTTCGGTCTTATCACCGTCAATTGTCGAAGCCATTTTGTAAGTCCAAGGCTCTCCAAACGGTTTCGAGGCAGGCTTTGTCCAATACTCGTACTTGCTGCTTGTAATGACATTGCCTTCTAGATTTTTGATCGAACTCGAAACAGCGCTATAACCTTTTTCTGGCTTATCGTAGACGTAGTCATATTCGGTTATCGTGTCGCCTTCTTTGACAGATTTTACGTTTTCGAATTTATCTTTACTCCAATAAGCTACCTCTGTGACCGTTTTCTTGTTGTTTGCTTTTTCAGTAAATGCGATCTCGGTCATATTGTGGCGTTTGTCAGTACTGTATTTATAAAACGCAATGTTTCCATCGGCGTCTTTGCTATAAACTAGTTCATCTTGATCGTTGTATTTGTAACTGGTTTCTTTTTTACTTTCGCCTTCAATGCGCTCAATACGTCCGCGCTTGTTGAAAGTAAAAAACATCTTTCGGTTAAAGTTATCAACCATTTTTGAAAGTCTGCCATCGGGAGCATAAGAGAGTTGAACAAAGTTATTGTTTGTATCTGAAATTTGAATTAAGTGGCCCGCATCATCATATTTTTCAACTTTACCGTTGTCGTATTTACGAACATAACCGCCCGCTGTCTTCGTAATGTACTGATAACTGTAGTTAGTTGAAACCAACTGCTCTCCATCAGCCAAGTGTCTCGCTTTAACTTTTCCTGTTTTAAGAAACCGCACCCATTCTTGATTTCGAAAGTCGGCATCGGTACGAAGTTTATTTTTATATTGTTCGTTCACGGGCTGCCCAATGCTTCGGGCTGTGTCCGCAAGCATGCTCACAGTTTTAGCGAGTTCTGCTGCATTAAATTTTACAGGCGTAAAACGATTGGTCGCGCCGCCACCATACTCATGGACGGTGACACTGCCATCGACTGAAACGGTGAGGTAGGCTTCGAATTCTGTTCCCCAACCCCAACCGAAATAACCCACGTAAGAAGTTTTAGAGTTATAAACACGTTCAATTTTAGGTTCGTAACCCCCTGGGTAAACGAGGTCTTTAAATGGAATAAAGAAGTTTCCATTTTTCAGGCTGACATGCGCAAAAGAAAGGGGCGCTAAAGAGACAGCCAATAGGGTTAAACCTATGATATTCCGAACGTGTTTCATGAAGCCTCCAGCACTCATTATACTTCAACTTTCACAATTTTCGTGATGGTAAAAAACGCTAAAACCATAAGAACAACGACCAGCATCAAAATTGCAATTCCATAAGGATTTGTAAAAACGGGTGACATAAACTCAGGGTCAGCCAAATAAAAAACAAGTGCTAGGCCAGGCGGAAGGCAAAGCAGCGTCATTCCTTGGTAAAATTGCATTGCAGTCATCGATGATATTTTATTTTCAACCTTAATGCGCTCTCGAATTGTAATCACAATGGTGTCGAACGTCTCAGATAAGTTACCGCCTGTTTCTTTCAAAATATTGACGCCCGTTACAAACATTTCAACGTCGTCTGACACCATGCGTTTAGACATGCTTGTTAGACCCTCTTCAAGAGGAACACCTAACTTGTTTTGACTTAAAACTAGATTGAACTCTTGTCGTATCGGGTTTGGCATTTCATCAATCACCAGACCAATTGACTGTATAATCGAAAGCCCAGATTTAAGGCCATTAGACATGAGGCTCAGACCGTCCACCATTTGCAGAACAAATTTATCAACACGTCTCTTGTAGATAATGTTGATAATAGGTTTGGGTGCTTTCCAGCCTAAAAACAATATAATGAAAAAGAAAAAAGTACCCATTCCCCAATTCGGAATCATCAAAATAAAAACAAGAAGAGCTGGGCCTACACTAATACAAATAAGCCCAAGTAGGATTTTATCTGACGGAATATCAATAAACATCTGTGAGAGCTTTTCTACGATGTAATCTCGAGTGCCAATCGATTGAAAGCGCAACCAATCTAAAAATCTTTTATTGTAATGATATGAAAACAAAAATACTGCTCCGGCAAGAAGCGCGAGCCCGATGTATTTTTGGTAAAAATCCAACATATCTTACTTAGAGGCGAACAGGCTTCTAGAAATCTTCATGCCTTTCGCTTCCATCTCCTCAACAAACTTCGGAATGAACCCAGTAGGGACAAACCGACCAATGACTTTTCGTTTTTTATCTAAACCTTCTTGTTTATAGACGAAGATATCTTGCAAACTGATCACATCGCCTTGCATGCCTGTGACTTCTGAAATTTGAATAATTTTTCGAGTTCCATCACTCACACGGCTCTGCTGAATGACAAGGTTCACTGCTGAAGCAATCGTTTCTTTGATCGCTTTAGATGGAAGACCTAAGCCTGCCATCATGACCAGCGTCTCAAGTCGCGCCAAGCCTTCACGTGGGTTATTTGCATGCAAGGTTGTGATTGAACCAGAGTGACCTGTATTCATGGCTTGAAGCATATCGAGTGCTTCTCCGCCTCGGCACTCGCCGACTACGATACGATCAGGTCGCATACGCAACGTACATTTCACTAGGTCTCGAATGCTCACTTCGCCTTCGCCTTCGATGTTCTTCGGGCGAGTTTCAAGTCTCACAACGTGATCTTGTGTCAGCTGAAGTTCAGCTGAATCTTCAATTGTAATGATACGTTCATTACTCGGAATAAAATTAGACAGAACATTGAGAAGTGTCGTTTTACCAGAGCCTGTGCCGCCAGATACGATGATATTGAGTTTTGCTTCAACACACGATCTCAAAAAATCAGAAATTTCTTGAGTCATTGACCCAAAAGTAATGAGGTCTTTGGCCTGAATTCTTTTCTTAGGAAATTTTCGAATGGTAATGGTCGGCCCTCGTAAAGCGAGTGGCGGGATTACAATGCTCACGCGAGAACCATCTGTTAAACGAGCATCAACGTAAGGAACCTTCTCATCTACACGGCGGCCAAGTGGGGTCACGATACGCTCGACCACATTCATCATCTGCTGCTCGCTAGAAAAAGTTACTTTTGACATTTGCGGTTTGCCATCACGCTCAACATAAATTTGATCGCGCGCATTAACCATGATTTCAGTCACAGAGTCATCGGCCAATAGATCTTCAAGAGGACCTAGACCCAGGGCTTCATCTAAAACTTCTTTTAACATCTGCGCCTTGAGGTCACGGCCCGTCAAAAGAGAGCTCGTGTCTTCAGTCGCAATGATATCAAGAACAGCCTTTTGAGTTTTTTCACGCAGAATAAGTCTTTGCTTTGGATCGTTTGTATCTGTATTTGTTTTTTTAAGATCCATTTGCTCCACAAGAGCTTTATGAATGCGAAGCTTCATTGCAGTCCAAGGGTCAATATTCGCCGCACTTGAGCGACCAAATAAATTGGCAACTCCGTCTTGCTTTGTATCGCTTTGCTTTTCACCTTGCTGAGATTGGATCTTCGCTAACGCGCCAGAAGGTTTCTTTAAATTGGCTAACGTATCAAATAGACGAACCAATGACTTTTCGTTTTTTATCTAAAC
>Ga0206960_1091_pt1 | contig 23556 bp, 21 predicted proteins | sample Alteio_BWOrgHeat_29_FD_153255 | JGI IMG/M metagenome (GOLD analysis project Ga0206960, IMG submission 153255) | Enriched cells from forest soil in Barre Woods Harvard Forest LTER site, Petersham, Massachusetts, United States -... | ecosystem: Environmental > Terrestrial > Soil > Temperate forest >... | reverse complement strand
CAGACCGAAGTACCGAGTGAAGCAGCCCTCAAGTTATTACGTGAAAAGTTAGATCCGAAGAGATTATATTTATAATCAGTGTGATGATTCTTTTAAAAAAAATAAAAACACTTCGATTTTATGATTCCATAGCCGCGCCACTGCTTATCGTTATTCCCCTTCTTTTCCCATTTTTTATTCACTCTTTTTTAAAATATGACATTCAATACACCTGGCGTTGGATGCTGCAACTCACGAGTATTCAGCGTACATATGTAGATTCAGAGACAAACTATCCGATCATTGGGGCGCTCGCAACAAGCTGGCTTGCAAAGCTCATTCGACTGATTACGCCTCATCTTACTTCTTATTTCGCTTTTTCTGGGTTTGCGTTCACTTATAGAGCCGCTTTGGCCATTTTTGATTCTGCCAACGCGTGCCTCATGGCTATTTTGGCTAGACAGTTAGGGTTTCGTTTTCCTCACTTGGTTGCTTTGTTGATTTTCTTGCTTCCATCGACTTGGGTTATGGGGGCTTGTTGGGGGCAAGTCGACAATGTTTCGCTTTTGTTTTTTTTACTTTCAAGCGTGTTGTACGTCCATGTTTCAAAATCCATTCAAAACAAATCTTCTAAAATTTTATTACTTTACCCAGCCTTTGTTTTTTCGATTCTTTTATTTTTATGTACGAAGCAAACATTTATATTTACCGCCATCGTTCTAGGGGTGCTTTCTGTTCTTTCGGGTTTCAGTGTGTTTAAAACATTTAGTAAAAGAATCACGATGCTCACAGTCGGTGCTGCATCGTTATTTATTTTGTTTTTTTTAATCATCGATCATTGGTTTATTTTACCGCCGCCTTACCGTAGCCATCTTATGTATGTGTTTAGCGTCGCTCCTGAGAGATCTACAGGTTATTTCATGCTCTCAAAAAATGGGTTTTCGGTTTGGAATTTTATGCAAATATTCAATCCCAATTCAGCTTTTATAACGATTTTTGCGGGCCTGACCCCTTGGTTTGTCGGTCGTTTTATCGCAGCTTTGTTTTTACTCGCGACTCTCTGTTGTGTTGTTGCTCACAGTCTATTCGGTTCCGTGCAGGATCTCGAAGGGGTGCGCATGGGTATTTTTTTAGCCGCATTCATAAATCTTCCATTTAATTTGTTTTTAACAGGGTTGCATGAAAGACATCTTTATTTGTTCTACCCAGTCATATTGATTACTTTTTATGCAATAAAAGACAGAGTACGGAATGAGTTTCAATTCAGGCTTATACTGGCCAGTCTCATTGTAGGCGCATTTTTTTATGGGCTATTTGCTTACTCGTTGATCAGTTCATTTTGGCAATGGAAGCAGCGCCTCTTGTGGGTCAGCGCCTACCACATTTTTCTATTCTGTTGTTTATTGATGGTTTGGGTTCGAATTGAAAAGAATTGGATTCGGTCTCGTAGACACACCGCGGATTGACGGCTCTGAGAGCTGTGCAATAATCTCTCGAAAAGGGAGAACCCATGAAACTTAACGCAAGAAACATAATGTTGTCGTGTACAGTGTTGTTTTTATTCGCTGGAGTAACAGCGAAGACCACGAGCGCCGCTTTGTTGCCTGCAGATGGCCTTTTTTCTGCGCCTGGGCGTTGTGGTGTGCAGTTGCTTGGAGATGCCGACGGTAACCACGTTTATGTTGTTGATGGACAGGCACCCTGCGATGCGGGTGGACCGACGTATGAATTCTCTTGCGAGCAAAATCAATGCACGAATTCAGACGGCAACTCTCTCACTTTTATGAGCGACGACGCTTTTAAACTCACGATTGGCACGCAAGAGATTCTCTATTTACGTCACAGCTCTTAAAATCTGTGATAGATCGTCACTCAATGAACAAACTTAAAAGTTTTTGGATCGTATGCTTTCTTTTGACGCAGGCGTGTTCTTTTGTGGCCACTGCTGCCGAAGTGGTTCGTGCAGGTTCAGTTTTTAAAGAAACGACTGAAGCTTCAGAGCAGGTGAGTATTGTCAAAAACGGATCGAAAGTCACAGTGACAGGTCCTTCACAAGAGCGGAACGATGTTTCATGGACACCTGTTCAGGTGAACGGACAGACCGGATGGATTCGCACAAGATCAGTCCAGTTAGAAGAAGGTGATTTTGGTTTTCAGAAAATTACAGAAGATGAAGAAGCCCCTCATGGATTTCTTTATGCAGAGGGTGGGATTGGAATGCTCTCTTCTAATGCAAATTATTTTCAAGAACGCCTTGGCCTTGGTTTCGGAGTCTATCTGAGCGAAGCCCACCGATGGTCGCTCGAAGCTTTGATTTTGAAACCTTTTTCGAACGAGGCACTTTCGTCGTCTGACGCATTTTCAGGAGGGGTTCAGCGGATCTCTTTTCTGCCCTTTATTGGGTATGGTTTGATTCCGGAGCGGCTTGTTTTTCGAGCAGGCCTGGGATTGAGCTACCTCTCTGGTTCGAATCCGAATATGGAAGCAAAACTCAAACCGACGATTGCTGCAAGCATAAGATTCCGACCCGCAGAGAAGAGTCAGAAACATGAATGGGCAATTGATATTGGATGGGAACATTCGGGCGCTGCACGCAACCCGATTTTTCCAGCAAATGAGATCGGGTCTGCGATCGCGTGCGGTTTGTTGCTACAGCCCGCAGGTTGCACACTTGGACCTGGGACTATTCCTCTTCAAAACTCATATTCATTGAACTTCATTTATTTTCTGAGATAAGGGATTGGTTCAAGCTCTTAAGTGGCCTCAGTTAAAGCTCTTTTCAACTCAGAATATCGAAAAGTAAAACCCTGCTTTAGCAAGGCTTCAGGCGACACCCGTTGACCCTCCAGTAAAGCTGAAGAAAGTTCTCCGAGTGCAAATCGAAGCACAAATCCAGGCACTGCAAAAAAAGCAGGCCTACCCAAAACTCCAGACAAAGTTTTCGTAAATTCTAAATTCGTCACGGCGCCGGGTGCTGTTCCATTTACAACTTTCGGAAGTTGCGGAGTTTCAAGTAGCCATAGAAAGAGTTGAATAAGGTCTTGGTAGTGAACCCAGCTCATCCATTGCCGGCCTGAACCGAGGCGACCGCCGAGACCCATTTTGAAAAGGGGCTGAATTTTAGCAAGAGCACCACCCCCTGAACCCAACACAACACCGATGCGTACGCAGCAGGTTTCAATTCCTAGATTTTCAGCTTCGCGAGCTTGCTTCTCCCAATTTTGACAGAGATCGGCGAGAAAACCTTCTCCGGCAGGGCTCGATTCATTGAGGATCTCATTTTCGCGATTTCCATAATACCCAATGGCTGATGCGCTCAAAAAGCGGCGAGGCTTTTCGCCTTTCATCGCTTTTATGGACTGAACGAGGTGAGCCGTTTGGTCCACTCGTGATCGTTCAAGAATTTCTTTCCGCTTTTTCGACCAGCGCTTGTTTACGACAGGTTCACCAGCCAGGTGGATCACGGCATCGACTGAAGGAAGTGGGCTCTTCCAATCAAGGGCTAAGACTCGAAAGCCTATTTGTTCACGGGCCTGCTCCGGGCTTCTACTGATGATGACGAGGTCGTGCCCAGCCTGAGATAGCGCTGAAACGAGGCCGTGGCCGATCCATCCTGTAGCTCCGGTTATGAGAACTCTCAATGCTCACCTCATTCATAGGGGGCTTCTAACTGGCTTTTGACAAACACGTTAGAGATATCATAAAGAAACAAAAGGGAAATTAAGAGATGAGTAGCTTTACAAAAACAGACACACCCACGAAATCACCCTATTTGCAGCAAGACCCCGTCAAGTTGACCGAGGCCGCAGGCGCGATGATTTTGCGGGCAATGGGCGAAGACCTAGACCGTGAAGGCCTGCAACGCACGCCTACGCGCTTTGCTTTAGCGATGCAGAAACTGACCCAAGGTTACGCACTGACTCCCGAAGAGGCAGTCGGCGAAGGTATTTTTCAAGCTGAAGGTGCGGGTTTGGTTTCGGTTCGCAATATTGAATTTTACAGTCTTTGTGAACATCACATGCTGCCTTTTTGGGGCAAGGCGAGTGTGGCGTATTACCCGGGTGAAAAAATTCTGGGCCTTTCAAAAATTCCGCGGCTCTTGGATGTCTTCGCACGTCGATTTCAAGTGCAAGAGCGAGTGACTCAACAGGTCGCTGATGCTTTGATGGCCTTGATTAAACCTCGAGCGGTCGTGGTTCGCATCGCAGCTTCTCATCTCTGTATGATGATGAGAGGGGTTGAGAAACAACACAGCGTGACTCTCACTGAAGTTTCAAAAGGCGTAGAGAGTTTGACAGAAACTGAAAAGGCCCGGCTTTGGGATTCTGTAGATTTGGATTTTAATCCGTGATGACGAAAGCTCGCAAAGAGTGGATCACCGCGACTCAATTTCACGATGTTTCAGACCGTGAGGTATTGAATACGGTTTTAACTCGGGCCAAGTCTTGGGGACCCCTGGGTGTCGTGATTCTCGATCTCGATTCGACACTCTATGAAGTGGCCTATCGTACCTTTAACATTTTGAAAGACTGGCTCAAGAGCCCTGAGTCGGCGCCGTTCAGTGAAGCGGTGTCTTGCCTCAATCGTCTTGATTTGAGTCATGTCGGTTATTCGCTAGACGACACCTTTACTGCTTTGGGTCTTGATCTTTCTCAATCTAAAAATCAAGAAGCCCTTCGAGCTTCTAAGACTTTTTGGAAGAAGCGCTTTTTTTCAAATGATTACCTGGTTCATGACAGGCCGTATCCTGGAGCCCCTGGGTTTGTTCAAGCCGTGTATGAAACAGGGGTGCAGATCGCTTACCTGACAGGTCGTGATGAACCGAATATGGGCCGAGCTACTCGAGAGGCCTTGAAGCGAGATGGATTTCCATTGAACCCTGAACGCATTCATTTTTTTCTGAAGCCACAGCGCGAAGGCGATGACCATACTTTTAAAGTCGATACAGGCCACGAGATTAAAAAGTTGGGGCAGGTGGTGGCTTCATTTGAGAACGAACCTAAAAATGTCATTGGATTGCATCAGATTTTTCCAGAGGCGATGCACGTCTTTGTAGAAACTCACTGCAGCGACAATGAGGCTTTACCCGGAAAAGGCCTTTACCGCATCCGATCTTTTGACGGCTTTTAACCGAAGATTTTTAGCGTCGATCTCCACGCAGCCGTAGAACAATCTCATGTAATTTTTTAGCTTTGGCTTGCTCAGGCGGAACAGGTGCAGACACGGCCAGTTCAACGGGTCGCCAGAGTTTTCCTGGAAGCTTCTTCAAAGCCAGTGCATTCGCTTTCGTAAAAAAACTACCCCAGAGCCCTCGTAAAGCCATTGGTACAACAGGTACGGGTACTCGTTCGATCATTTTTTCAATTCCGGATCGAAAGTCGCTCATTTCTCCGTCGAGCGTTAAGCGGCCTTCTGGAAAAACACAGACGAGCTCACCCGCACGCAATTCTTCTTCAATTTTCTCAAAAGCTTGCTGCAGTAGCACCGGATTTTCTTTAGCAGGAGCAATGAGAATGACTTTCGTCTCATTTAAGACCCATTTTACGAGCCAGCCTTTGGCGAGACCATGATCCATGACGAAGCGTACGGGGCGTTGCACGCAAGCGGCGACAATCAACCAGTCGATAAACGTGACGTGATTCGAGACTAAAATCGCTGCTCCCTTTTGTGGAATGTGTTCGAGCCCTTTTGCCCGTACTCGGTAAATGAGGTGCGCTAAGATCCAGAGTATGAATCGGATAAAAAACTCAGGCAGTAGAGTGTAGATATAAATCGCAACTCCAGCGTTCAGTAGAGCTAAAATCAGATAGAGGGCTGGAATGGTGAAATGAGCGGCAAGGAGCGCGCCTAGCCCAATCGCTGAGACCACCATAAAGAGGGCGTTTAGAATATTATTTGCAGCGATAATCCGTGAGCGGTGTGAGTTTTCAGAGCGCTCTTGAATGAGGGTGTAGAGGGGAATGGTAAAAAAACCGCTGAAAATCGAGAGCAAGAGTAAGTCAGCAAGGATTCTGAGGCCCTGAAAGCAGTGTAGAAAATGAGAGGGCTCTAGCAACGCCCCATGTGCTGATGCGATGAGAGAAGTCGGAGTTCCCACACAGAATAGATCCAGCGTGAAAATCGAGATACCAATCGAGCCAAAGGGTACGAGGCCAAGCTCTAGACGCTTGCCCGATATTTTTTCACAAAGAAAGGCACCTATACCAATACCGACTGAGAACATCGTGAGAAACAAAGTCACCACGGATTCACGAGCGTGGAGCAAGTCTTTGCAGTAAGATGGAAAAAGCGAGAGGAGTGCGGCTCCGAAAAACCAGAACCACGAAATTCCCAGAATGGATAAAAACACAGAGCGCTGTGAACGAGCGGTGCGAAGAATCTGAATCGTGGGTGGAATCGGGTCCCACTGAATGCGAAGACCCGCAGCCCCAGGCCGTGCTTCCGGAATCGATCGACTGCTCATAAAACCTGCAATGGCTACGAAGATCGTAATCCAAGCCACGATATGAGGGCCACTCTCGCCTCGGGCAACGAAAATACCGCCAATAAGGGTGCCGATGAGAATGGCGAGAAAAGTTCCAGATTCAATCATCGCGTTGCCGCCCACAAGTTCTTCTTCGTGTAGGTGCTGGGGCAGAATACTGTACTTCAAGGGGCCAAAGAATGTGGAGTGCGTGCCCATTAAAAATAAAACAGCAATGAGAAAGCCGATCTGATGGGTGTAAAAACCGATCGCTCCGAGAAGCATGATAAAAATCTCGGTGAGCTTAATGATCTGCATGAGGCGCGATTTATCGTAAGCGTCGGCAAGCTGGCCTGATGTGGCTGAGAAAATAAAGAAAGGCAGAATGAAAAGACCGCCACAGAGCACAACCGCTTGAGCGGGGGGCAGGCCAAACACTGAGGTGGTGTGGTAGGTGATCCAAATCACGAGAGCATTTTTGAAGATATTATCGTTTAGGGCTCCAAGAAACTGAGTGATAAAGAGTGGCAGAAAGCGGCGTTTACTGAGCAGCTGAACGGAGCTCACGTTTAAAAACCATCCTGTGCATTTTTAGAATAAGGAGTGTTTCGAAGGGGTAGCTTTACACCATCAGCCGTGACTTGCAGTTCTTGTTCGAGCGGAGTGAGGTCGATCGGAAACTCTGCTTTCTTCAGCGACGAGAGCAGGACCAGACTGCCATAAGTGAGTGAGTAGGGGTATTTTGCGCGCGTCGCCTCTTGCAAACAACTCTTCCACTGGCTTTTTGAGAGGATCATCCACTCCGGGTGGGTCTCTGCCACTTTTGCTTCAGCACCATCACAGGGAGCCGCCAGAAATCTGCGATAAGTATAGAATCGAATTTCAGCCGCATAGTCGTTGCCACCGCCATAGGGTAAATCACCGGTGACCAGCAGCACGCGGTCTTGAAAACTTCCCTGGTTTTGAATGATCGCGTTGAAGCGTTTCAAGGCCGGAAACATTTCTGGTGCGAGTGAAATCGGTGCGCAGACTAAAACAGTTGAAGTGAGAAGGGCGGCGCCCAGAACAAAGTTCCGAATCTCTTTATGTCGAATCTGAAACCACTTTTGAAAAGGTACACCGAGCAAGAGTGCAAAAAACGGATAAACCGGAAGATAGTAATGCGTGTATTTGAATTTAATCAACGAGATGACAGCGCCGATGATCAGTGCGCCAGAGAGAGGAAGTGCAACCTGCATTTTTTTTCCAGGCTCTGTTCTTTAAAATCCAAAACAATGAGTAAGCAAGAAACGGCAACCAAGGCCAGTAGCGCTTCAAAAGAATCTCGGCGAAAACCCAGGCACTGATGGATTGTCCGCGCCCGCCGACCGCAGTGCCGAAGACTTGTCTTTGCCAATAGTCCGTGACGAGATTCCAAGATCCGAAGAGACCGGTAAAGATCCAAACCACTGCGCCCACACATAGCGCAGCGACGAGACTCTTCAAAAGCCAGCGTCTTTCTTTGGCGGTAAACGAACGAGTCATCGTGAGGCTGAGAGCCGCCGCTGGGTAAATTAAAAAGGAGACGGGTGACTTGATCCAGAGCCCGAGAGCCGCCGCGATGCTTGTCAACCAGAAGCGTCGCTGAATGAACCCGACGAATGAGAGTAGAATGAAAAAGATAAACGGCGTGTCGAGATGAAAGCGTGCGCCATAGCCAATGAACTCTGGCGTCAGCGCCAGAGCAAAGCCTGCGAGTGCGCCAAAGGCTTCTGTAAAAAGCAGAGTGCCGATGAGGTAAGTCAGCAGCACGCAGCCGACTGAAAAAAGGCCCGGCAGTAAGCGTGCGCTCCAGGCACTAGGCCCTAAGGCTCGCATGATGAAGCCATTTAAAATGAGCAGAGTGGCAGGTTGTTCATTAAAGCCGTGTTCCCAATGGCCGGGTCCTAAAGTGCCTTGGGCGATGGGTAAGTGCAGAGGGGTTCTTGAGGCCTCAAGTGCCAGGCGTGCGTATTCTGCAGAATCGAGAGCCTGAAGGGTCGTTTCATAAGACTTTCCCAGAAAGACGACGCTGCTGAGGCAGAGGAGGGCTAGGATCGTCCATCTGCTTGAGGTTTGGCGCATAAGAAGGTGATAATCTTCCGATTTTTGAAAGAAAAGTAGAATCGGCTGAGACAAAAAGAGATAAAGCGCTTGTCGTCAGCGAGCAGAGCGGTTAACTCTTTGAAACCATGATGAATGTCGACACTGTTCGGAAGATCGACTACGCCGTCGGGGTTCCTCTGTGTTTTCTGGCAACAGGCGTGCAGAAGCTCGCGGGTCTTTTCGGCCTGAAGCCCAAGCCATCACCTCTCAAGAAAGTATTGCTCATCGAACTCTCTGAAATGGGCAGTGCGATTTTGGTCGATCCCGCCATGCGTTGGTTGAAGAACGAGAAAAAAGCGGAACTTTATTTTGCGATTTTCAAACGCAACAAGCCGAGTTTGGATTTGCTCAAGACCGTGCCCGAAGCAAATATTTTTCTCATTCGAGATACGGGAATACTGCCCCTTGCGATCGATAGCCTGCGTTTTTTATTTTGGACCCGTAAAAACAAAATCGACACCGTGATTGATCTTGAACTCTTTTCGCGATTCACAGCTTTACTGACCGGTTACTCAGGCGCGTTTCGCCGGGTTGGTTTTCACGCCTTTCATCATGAAGGACTTTACCGAGGTGAAATGCTCACGCATCGAGTGGCGTATAACCCGCATATTCATATTGCAAAAAGTTTTCTGGCGCTTGTGCACGCAGCAGCTTCTGATGAGAAGCAGGTTCCCTTCACGAAGCGGTATTTTTCAGATGCTGAAGTTCGACTCGAGCGACTGAGCTTTACAGATTCGGATCGCGCCAAAATGGTGGAGCGCGTGCGAGAATCGGCTAAAGAGTTTAACCCTTCTGCTCATCGCCTGGTGCTGATTAACCCCAACGCGAGCGAACTTTTGCCTCAACGGCGATGGATGGCTGAAAATTACGCAAGATTGATTCAGCTGATTTTAGAAGCGGCTCCGGATGTCTGGATTTTAATCACCGGTGCACCGAATGAATCAGCCGGAGCTGAAGCTTTGAAGCGAGCGGTTAACAACCCACGCTGTGTGAACTTTGCGGGCAAGACGAGTTTGAGTGAGTTGACCTCACTCTATGATCTCTGTGCCTTCATGGTGACGAACGATTCAGGCCCCGCGCATTTTGCGAGTGTGACTCGCATGCACACCTATGTGCTGTTTGGTCCAGAGACGCCGAAACTTTATGGGTCGCTTGGGCCGACAACACCGATCACCGCCGAACTCGCTTGTTCGCCCTGTGTGGCCGCAACCAACCATCGTAAAACGGTGTGCACGGATCCCGTGTGCTTGAAGATCATTACGCCTGAGAAAGTGTTTCAAATCGTGCGCCCCATGCTTTTGGAAAAACGCGCATGAGTGTTCAGATTTTTTTTCCAACTTCAGTGTCGATTGAAGATCTACCCTCAACACGTGCGGGCAAATTGAATGAAGGTCTTGTGCGCGAAGCCTATGCTTATCAAGAGCTCGATCGTGCAGGCAAAGAATGGTCGAAGAAAAATTATCCGGCCGGGTACACGTCTTATTCTTCGATTTCAGATCTGCCGTTTCGATCGTCTCAGGTCAAAGGCCTGCAAAAGTGGATCGACGGCCATGTTTCAAAATTCGCTCAGCATCTTGAAATGGATTTAAAAAAGGGCAAACTACGAATGAGTTCGTGCTGGGTTAATGTGATGGGGCGTTTCGCGCACCACAGTTTTCACCTGCACCCGTTATCGGCGATCAGTGGCACTTACTATGTACAAGTGCCGAAAGATTCGGGCACATTGAAGATTGAGGACCCGCGTTTGGGTCTATTTATGGGTTCGCCCCCGCGTAAAGCTTCAGCGGGTACTCGCAATCGACGGTTCATTGAGATCACGCCAAAGGCCGGCCGACTCATCCTTTTCGAAAGCTGGCTGAAGCACGAAGTGCCGGCTAATCTCTCAAAAGACGATCGCATCAGCATTTCGTTCAATTACGATTGGGTTTGAGCAGCGCCCAAGAGTCAAACGATTGACTCTCGAGTAGAGTTCATACAATTCCGATCAGACAGTGTGATGTTCTATTTTAAAATGACATGCTTTTTTGCATTGTGCGTTGCAATTGCAGGCTGTGCATCCAATCGTCAGGATGCTTGTCGAGGCCCTGCGTCTGATGACCTTTGCAAAACCGCCCTTCAGCCGAATGGAATTGATTCTGAACTTTTTGCGATTGATCATCAGGCATCTAAACTGAGCCAGTTAGATGAATTGCAAAATGCTTTCTCAGAAAGTGTCGGTCTCTCCGAGAAAAAGTTTGGAACGACGATTTATTATGTTCCACAGGCTAATCCACTACTCGACTTTCCTGAGTTAGACAGAGGCGCAAAGGCTGTAGTGATTGCTCTTGGAGGAGCAGGTTTAGAAACGGCCTCTGGCCAAACCTTCATGCAAGACGCTCGAGTTTTCAAACGGTATGGTGTCTCTGTTGTTTCATTAGATTACCCTTTTCACGGATCAGGGCCAACAGAGAGAAAGTACTTTAATGTCCAAGATTTTAAAAAAATGCTTTTTGAGATTATTAAGCATTATAAGAGTGCAGGTAAGCCCGTTTATCTTCTAGGGCATTCTATGGGGCCCGCTGTGATTCAGGAACTTCTTTATGATTCTCCAGATTTGGTTCAGGGAGCGATTATGTTATCGCCAGGTGGAAAGACCTCTGCGTTGCTCTTGAAACATTATCAAGAGCAAAGTGCTTTGGGCTTGACTCAGAAAGAGCGTGGAGAAGACGCTAAAGTAAATCTAGAAGGTGAGCAATGGTCAGCGGCCATGGGCCGCGATTTCAAGGCAAATAAAGCGGCTAGAATGAAAACTCAACGCCCTGTTCTTGTTATTGCGGGTGACCACGATTCATGGAGCACGCCCGAGATTTTAGAAGACATGGTTTCACGATATCCTAACGCTAGCCTTGAGATTGTACCCGATGCGGGGCATTTATTATTTAAGGTCAGAGGCAAGACGGAAAAACTTTTTACTGAAAGGGTTCTTAGTTTTATTGAAGCGCATGAAGGCTTTACTTTAAAGAAAGCAGAGACGAGAGCCCTTCCTGACACTCTTCGATTTCAATATTACTATGAGAACTCATCTATGATGAGAGCATGGTTTACAACTCAACACGTTTTGCTGCGAAGCTGTTTAGTAGATGAACACGTAGCTCAGGGTATACTCAGTCGCTGGTTTTTTGATTTGAAATCTTATCTGCACGATCTTGCGGCAAACAAAATAGGAATTCTAACGGCTGATACGTCACCATTGGTGAGTAGAGTTCGAATCATACTCAAGCTAGAGGCAGCGCAAATGACCGCGAATGATATGGATACTTTATTGAGTTATTTGATGGGAAAAGAATAAATCTTTGACAAGCAGCAACAAACCCCCGCGTCACGCTCACCCCAGCCTTCTTGCATTTTCTCTCATTCCAAGTGACCCTAAACAGAAGAATAGGGGCGCAAGAATATGAAAAACACATTAAAAACTTCTCTCATTTTGGTTTGTCTCGGTCTCGGCATTGCGGGCACGGTTCGCTCAGCAGATCCTACAATTGAAATCACTTCTTTCGGTCCGGTAGACGGCAATGCGACCAATCGAGTGGCTGAAGTTTGCGGTCGAGTGAGTAACGCGAATTCAGATCTCACGACGATTCGCATTTCCTCTGATTACAAAACCTCAGCACCAGGCATCTATAATACATTCGCTGCGCGAGACGGGCTTTTCTGCCAAGTGATCAACACGATCACAGGCACTGTTGAAGTCGCTCTTTACTCAGCCAAGGGTAAAGGAGTCAGTGTTCGGGCTCAAATGACACAAGAACTTCAACGCTGATGGAATCAGACTCAGAGAATTCGTCTTTACATCCTGTTTTATCTCGTCGATCTGATTTAACGATCGCTATTGTGGCATTAGCTGTTTATGTGCTCGTGCGATTTGTTTTAGAAGGCTGGCTTGATTCGCTTCATGCGTACGCTTCTTATTTTTTCGAAGTTTTTTTCACCCTGACCGTTTTCTTTTTCTTCAGAGCCCCGCTTTCTTTTCATTTCGATCGTTCTAAAGAATTGAAATATGAGTCGTTAGCGGCACTGGGTCTTGGCCTTATCGTATTCAAGCTGGCCTTGGTGATTCCGGTCGTTATTCCGTTTGATTTCACTGCAGGTAGCTTGGTTTTTATGCTGCTGGTGGTTGCGCCATTGCTCGAAGAATTTCTATTTCGTGGAGCACTCTGGCTTGCGTTTGAGGCGCTGACCAAAAGTCGAAAGGCTGCTTGGGTTTTGAGCGCACTTCTATTTTCATTCGGGCATTTCTTCGCCTATTTTAAAGTTCCTGCAGAATATAAATCGTTTGTTGTCTACCAAGCGGCCTATACACTCGTGCTAGGGTTTTGGTGGGGGCGTAGTTTGATCAGACAAGGCTCACTCTGGGCAACGGTTTTCTTACATTTCTGGTTTAACTTGGGATTTTATATCGCTTGGCGACTAACGGTTCTGACTTTGTCGACCACAGCTTGAACCCAGCGGTCTGATCCGTTCACACATGGAACCAATTTCAAGTCTTCTCCACCTGCTTGGATGAAAGTATTGCGCGCGCGAATCTGAATTTCTTCTAACGTCTCTAAGCAATCAGCGACAAACGAAGGGCTGAGTACAGCGAGCCTGCGAACCCCTTTTTGTGCGAGTTTAGGGTAGAGCAGGTCACTGTAGGGTTTGATCCAAGGCGTTCGGCCGAGACGCGATTGAAAGCCGACACTGTACTGAGATTGAGAAAGCCCCAGTTTGGCGGCTACGGTTCGCGCTGTGGCATAGCACTGTGCCCGGTAACAGCGTCGATTGGCTGAGACGATGCTGTTACAGCAATTTTCAGAGTTCAGACAGTGAGCGCCTGTCTCATCTATTTTCTTAATCTGTCGTTCGGGCAGGCCGTGAAAACTAAAGAAGAGGTGATCCCACCGATAGTTTTTCAGAAAACCCTGCGTCGTTTCTGTGACGGCATCAATAAACCCAGGTTCATTGTAAAAATCATCCATCCATTGAAGGGGGATAGAGGCTCCGGCGCCGCGATGAATGCGTTCGACCTCGACGATAGATGACCGTGTCGCAGCCAAGCTGTATTGCGGGTAGAGGGGATAACCGATGATGCGAGTGGCCCCTGCCGCGATCAGCGCATCATAGGCACTCTTGAGAGAAGGGTTGCCGTAGCGCATGCCCAATCGAACCGTAAACTCAGAGCCTAGGGCTTTGGCCGTCTTTTGCGCGAGTTCTTGTGAATAAACCAGAAGTGGAGAGCCTTGGGGAGTCCAAACGAGCGAATAGGCTTTGGCGGTCTTCTTCGGTCGAAACGGAAGAATAAAGAGATAAACGAGAATCCATCGAAACAGAGCCGGAATGTCGATGACGAAGGGGTCGAGCAGAAATTGACGAAGGGTGCGCCGAACGGCGGAAGGAGTGGGAGCGTCTGGAGTGCCGAGATTGATAAGTAAAACTCCGATCATACCTCGGGTGACTTTACATGAGTGAGTCACCCGAGGCAAATGATCGGAGCGTTAGAGTCTAGAGACTGTTATTGCAAGCATCCACCCAAAGTTTCAGCTTTCAAGCCAGCGAACTGGTCTTTGATTTCTTTAACCTTGGCTTTTAATGCTGTCACATTGTCTTGAACCTTCTTCTTCGCAGCATCGTCAGCTTTTTCAGCTACGGCAGCGTCGAAGTTAGCGCAGACTTGGCCCGCAAGGCGACCTAAGACGTAAGTCTTAATCGACTGAGCATCTTTCGGACGTTCTGACCTCGACTGAAAAGTTGAGAGCTGGCTCACATTTTTGTCAGTCGTTGCTGCATAAAGCAACAAGCCCGTTGTCGTTGAGAGCAACTCATTTGCCATGTCATCAACAGACCATGCTGGAGCTGTTTTCTGACCCGGCGAAGTGAGCAAGCCGATTGCACGATTCATTCGACCTTCAAAGTAGGTGTACGGATCAGCTGTTGCGTCGTCGCGTGAACATTCAGCTGAGTTGTCGGGTGAATCGGGAGCGCCTACGTCTTCATCGGTGCAGTACCAATCTTTATGATCGGGTTGCTTGCCGGTGTAGCCGTAAGTGATCGCCATCGTGTCATACGTGCCGATACGATCCAAGTGGCGGTATCCTCGACCCAAGTATTCCATGATTGAGCGAGACGTACTGCCGAGATCCGTATTGTTTGTTGCACCCAAGTTGCCACGAAAATTGTGGCGCAAGCCTAGGTTATGACCTAATTCGTGAGTCAACATATCGATGAAATAGCCTGGCATGTACGTTTCGTACGTAAAGCCAGCTGGAATTTCGTCGAAGTCGTTGCGCTGAGCGAGTGGATCTTCAAGCGCCGCAGAAGCACCGTTCTGACGGAACTCGAGGCTCTTGCCCAAGCTCACTTTGTAGCTCACAGCTGAACGCTTCGCTTGCAGGTCTTGTACAGACGTGAAGTAGTCGCGTAACAAGCCTTCTGCTGCAGCCGTTTGGCCTTGAGCCTGAAGGTCAGCAGCCTGAGCGCTGACTTTGAACCAGTCTTTATACAGTTTCACAATGGTTGGACCCTGGATCAGCACGTTGGCTGAAAGAGTTTCACCTGTGAATTGGTTTGCGATCGATGGGCCCAAACCGCCGTAAGGCGCGATGTTGTTGAGATCCCACTCCACTATATTAAAGCGAATGTCGCCTGTAACAAGAAGGTCGTTTCTTGGATCATTTTCAGCCAAGAATTCGTACGTGATCGGACGACGGCCTAAGATTGTTTGAAATTGATCATTCCAACCGTCAAAGCACTGTGCAAACGCATTTTGGAATTCAGCTGGAACGTGCTTCAAGAAGTACTTGATAGGCTCGCCACCGAATTCAGTCACAGAAAAGCGATTGATTTTTGGGCTTGCACTGCGTTCAGTCATGAAGAAACCCACGCCGTCTGCAGCGGGTCGAGATACGAATGCTGGATTGAACGATGATGAAAGCTTCAAGTACCAACGTGTCACGAATGATGTGACCGGTGCTTTTGGATCTGCTGGATCTGCATCGATCGGAATCATGTCGTTCTGAACATCAAACACCAAAGTTGAATCTGAAAAGTCGAATCCGATGGTTTTTGAAGTTTTAGGTTGTAACTGTGTGTAACTGCCCACGGGGTCTAAGATTTGAACGAGGTTCATTTCGTCGCCCAATGCGGCCAAATCAACGATCAACTGATTGTTCTTACTGTCGACCGCTTGAATGGGAAGACTGAAAAGAGCTTTTTGAGCAGACATTTCGTCACAATTGCTGATGCAACCTACGAAAGTGATCGCGGCCTTTGTGGTGTCTGGATTGGTGACCACGCTGCGAACGTGCATAGGGGTTAGGTCCATCAATTTCAATCGGCCCAACGTATCGCTGGTTGGATCTGAAACTTTTGTGATTACGCCGCCGAACATGCTTTGCTGACCGATCAAACCCATCGGTATGCCGAGCAGGAGTGAATCTTGTGTACGCGCGGTTGTATTTCCGCTCGACTCTAAAAGATAAGATGAAGTCGAACCCGACTGGCTCAAAGCGCGAAGCACTTTGACAGCATCCACTTCTCCAGGAAGCGCAACAGACTGTTGGGCTTTATTGTTCGCGAGAGCTTGGCTTCCCATCACGCGAAATGAGACTGAATTGTCTCCGATTTGTTGGTCAACCGAGGGATCCCCCGATTTGACGACGTTTTTAGCTGAAACTTCTGATGAAGCATTCTGAGCTTTTTGACATGCTGAAAGCCCTACTGTCAGAGCCACAAGTAATACACTTGAACTCTTCAAGAATGCGCTCTTTTGCGAATTCATGATTCCCCCCTAGTTATAAAGACGATGAGCGATCTTTAGGAGGGCGATTTGGGCGATGATCTAAAAATACCGTATGAGTTTTTGAACTCACTCTGAAACTTTAAATGGATATTTTAGAAGATGATCGCTTGAGGCATCCCCCCCGAGATGCAGCCGGTTCCCCAACCAGCGGAGCCCAACATGCTCTTTTTTACTCACAGGGTCAATCCCCCCACTGAAATATTCTTTAGCGCGGGCGCGGTCAGTTCTGAAAGATGATCAAGCCTCTGAAAAATTACGAAAAAACGCAAGAAATGGCCTGAAATCTAAGGTTCTAAGCAGAGAGGCTTTGTTTATAGTTTATGACGCACAGTATAAAGAGCGCTATTTTCGAGTGAAGTTTTGACGAAAACACACTTTCTGCGTTAGCTTGCGACCCTGATCGGGGGGATCAACATGTTAGATAGAAAATCTGTTTGGGTACTCGGTGCGGTTCTAAGCATGCTTTGCATTCAAAGCTTGCCCGCTCATGCTGATGCCAAGAACTATTACTTTTTCAGAAAAAATATGTTGGGCGATCTATCGCTGAAATTAAAAAGCGTTCAGACCCAAGATGGCACTTCATCGGTCGTTCCAGTCACTGCACCCGAGCAGTGGTTTGATCAAAAACTCGATCACTTCGACGCGAAGAACCCAACGACTTTTAAGCAGCGCTACTATCATAATTCCAGCTTTGTCACGGCGGGTGCACAGGCACCTGTCATTCTCTATATCTGTGGCGAGGGTGCTTGCACAGGCGCAGAAGATTCTGGCACGGCCATGGTTTGGGCAAAAAAATTAGGCGCTCATTTGATTGCTGTTGAGCACCGTTACTACGGCAAGAGTTATCCTTTCAGCGATCTGACTCCTGAGCATCTGCAGTATCTTTCAACAGACCAAGCCATTGAAGATCTAGCAAACTTTATTACGAGCATGAAAAAGCAACCGGGATTGCAGGGTCGCTGGCTGTCTGTCGGGGGTTCATACGCAGGCGCACTTTCTGCCTATTTGCGTCTGAAACATCCAGAACTCATTGAAGCGTCGCTTGCATCTTCTGGGCCTGTTGAGTCTCGTATCGAATTTAAAGAATACGATCGTTCAGTGGCAAATGGCTTGAGCGCAAGTTGCTTGAGCCAAGTTTTGCAAGTCACTCATGATGCTGAAGATGCGGTGAAAGACCCCGTTCGTTTTGAAGAGTTGAAAACGACGTTTGACGTGAAGCCGATTACGGATCCGGTCGATTTTCTCTACGTCATTGCAGATATGGCTGCCGCAGCGGTGCAGTATGGGTTTCAAAATGGATTTTGTAATTCTTTAGGAACTGGGCACCCGACTCTCGAAACTTATGCCGCTGCAGGAACAGACGTGCTCAATCAATTGGGTATGAAAGCCATTGAGAGTTCATATAAATCGGCTGAATCCATTAATGCTGCAGACTATGAAAACGGAGCAGGAATGCGCCAGTGGGTTTACCAAACTTGCTTTGAATATGGTTTTTTTCAGGTGAGTTCAGGAGATCCCTCAAACACCGCTCGTTCGACGCAGATTGCAACGCCTTATCATCTTCGAGCGTGCCAAGAGCTCTTCGGTGCGAATGCGGTTCCACAAATCGAAGCGATGAATAAAAAGTACTATCAGCCTTTGCTCGACCCTGCTCAGGCTTCTCGTATTTTTTTCACAAATGGCGGCCTTGATCCTTGGGCCCAACTTTCGATTTCGACGGATCGGGGCAATGCGACGAATCCACTTTTGAAGACTCTGACCATTGCAGGAGCGAGCCATTGCAATGACCTTGGTGGCCCAGCGAGTTCAGCCGTGGCTTCAGCTCGAACTCAAGTTGGAGATTGGCTGAACCAGTGGGTCTCGACACAGTAATTCGAGTAGGCATTGGACCCATCAAGACTTACCCGTCTTGGAATTGGATCGGCCCTGATACAGCCGAAGAGCTTTCAAAGTATTTTGCAGTCGAACTCTTCGATGAAAAAAACATTCCAGATAGTGATGTGCTTTTACTTGTGAAGCACCGGCCTCAGAGTTTAATTCGAAAAAAATCGCCTCGGTCAAAGCTGATCTATATGCCGATCGATTTCTATATTTCACCTGATCAGATCCGTGAAGATCGAGATTTTTTAAGGTCTTGTTCGACTCTCATGCTTCACTGCGATCGTTTGCGCCCTTTTTTTCAGGGCGGTTCAAGTTCAATTTGGAATATCGATCACCATAATAAATATGGTCTTTTAGAGCCCGTACCCTACAGAAAAGACGGATATATTTTATGGATCGGTGGGTTTCAATACGTGCCTTATGTTTTGAAATGGGCAGCAGAAACGGCGCTTCCCTTTGAATTGAAAATACTAACGGATTACCAGCTGACTTCTGAGCGGGGTAGAGAACGTGCTCGAGACCTGGCTCAAGAAATCGGTGTGCCTTTAAAAATCAAGAACGACAAGATTAACGAGCACTCTTTGTATGAATGGTCTGTTCCGGTCCAAGAAAGTCTTCTCATGCATGCGAAAGCTGCAGTGGATATCAAGGGAGGGCCTGAAAACTTTAGTCAATGGACAAAGCCCCCGACGAAGGCGCAAAAATACATGGCTTCTGGAATTCCTTTCGCTACAAACTCTGAAAGTTACGCGGTCGATTATTTTAAAAAACGAGAGTTTCAGGTTTCAGATGCGCATGATTTTTCACGGTGGTTTTCGCCAGAGTACCATTTTGAAACAGTGAAACAGGCATCGGCTTTAAAAAAAGAGCTTTCTCTGGCTTCAGTCGGAGCTCAGATTAAACGGGTTGTTGAAAGTGTTTCAGGTGCTGTTCCAAAGCCTGTCGAAGCTCTTGAATCTCAGCGTTCTTATGATTCAAAAGATCCTGATAACTCATCAAAGAATCAGAAATACGATGCTCACCTATTTCAAAATGTGGATTTTTAAAAATCGACGCACCGATGCAGTGGTATTGAAAATTTCTTTTCCAGGCGACGAAATTAAAACTCATCTGATCGCGCCGACTGTAGCGGCAGATTTCTTTCCACCAAGCCTCGTTGAATCGTGCAACACGTTTGGACTTGTTTCGACGGATTAAAATCGAGGTCATCACGAGACCCTGGGCAAGTGGATAACCCGCACGACGGTAATCTTGCATCTGCCGATTCAAAACATCAGGTGCGTCTTTGGCGATTTCTATGCAACGCTGGCCTTCGGCGTACACGCTGTTTCGCTTGGGATGCTTATGCACAGCCCATTCACTGCCTTGCACACTGTCGAAGGCCCATTGCATAAAGTCAGGTGATCGAACTCGCACGTTCGCATCCATCCATACCGTCGTTTCGTGACTCAAATACCGATGTGCTAAGATCTTCATCATTCGAGCGTTACGCACAGGGTCAGTATACAAGGGCTGAACCACCCTTTTTTCGAACGGACCACAATTAAGTTGAGGATTGTCTGTGAAACAAACTAGATCGCACTCAAGGGTCTGCAAGGGTAGGTCTAAGACTGTATCTTTTTCACCAAAAACAGCAGTGTAGATAACAGCGTCTTTTGCCACCTCGAAACTTTAATCAGGTCAAAAATAACTGTCAATCACGCGCTGAGTCTTAAGACATGGGGATGACATTTCTACTGTTTTTGATACGCTGATTTTGAATGCAAGCCCCAGGCGATTTAGCAGCAATCACGACTCTTTTTCATTTTTATGATCGTAAGCAGCGATTGAAGAACTATAGAATTTTTGCCCGTGAATTTGAAAAACTGGGTATTCCCCTTTGGACCGCCGAACTCACTTTTGATGGGCATTTCGATCTTGAACCCAGTGAACATGTTTTACAAATTAAAGGTAAAGATATTCTCTGGCAGAAAGAGCGGCTGTTTAATTTACTTCTTGAACGAGTGCCACGTTCGTTCACAAAGATTGCTTGGCTAGATTCTGATATAATTTTTGAAAATCCTTTCGTTATGCAAGAAGCTTCAAAACTGCTTCAGCGGTACCCTTGTGTGCAACTCTTTAGTCACACTTCTTCGAACCACCGTGAGAATCGTGATCATCTAAAACCCGGTATACTTCGACGCCTTTCGCACTATTGCGGCCCCATTCAAAAACTGTCGCTATCAGATGACCATCAGCGAAAGCCCATTGGTGCCGTTTATCAACAAGTCACTCAAAGCCAGCTTCCTGGTTCCACTGGCCTAGCTTGGGCCATTCGCAGAGATATCCTCGATCGCTGCGGTGGCTTTTATGATCGCCTCATTGTTGGATCGGGTGATGCGGCTATTTGGGCCGCTATACATGATGAACGTCCACATATTCTACAATGGCTCGAGACACTTTCGCCTAGTTACGCTGAGTGGCGAACTCGATTTCGAGATGAGATCCAAAGACAGCTCAGTTATGTGCCAGGAACAGTGCGCCATCTTTACCATGGGCCCATCAGTCGCCGTAAATACAACAGCCGAAATAAAATTCTGCTCAAAAATTTTTATGATCCAGAAAAAGATACACGCATCTCAGAAAATGGCGCTTTGGAATGGGCGAGCAAAAAACCGGTCTTACACGAAGAAGTGTGCAACTACTTTATCGAGAGACAAAGCTCGCTAAAAAAATCATATGATAATCGCAAAAGCACTCAATCCAATGGAACAGCAGTGTGCATTCTTATTCCTCCTAAGTCGCCTTATGACGATTCAAGCCACCAATGGATGAGGCATCAGGTTCGACACTTGCCTTTTCAGACTTACCTTCTTAGGTGGAATGGCACACACTATCTTTATGAAAATGAAAAATGCCCTTTAGCTTCTAAACGCTTACCTTATCGTATCAAAGTCGCATTCAGCACCAAAGTTTTGAAAGTACCCAAAGTATCATTGCAAAACATTTCTCTGTCTCATTTTTTGAACCATTGTTCGATAGGTGTCGTATTGAGCCAAGGCCTTGAGGTCTCACTTCTTGCCTTCGAATCTTGCCGTCGATTAAAGATTGCTCAAATTGCACAGCTCTACACAACATCGACAATGCCTCTTTTGATGCGCGAGCAAGATAAATCATGTTTAGATGAGCTGTTTTTGCTCGCTCAAGGCGGAGTTTCATTCACGACCGATTCTCACGAACTATCTGAACAGCTGATTCATTCGGGTCTGCCTGCAGCCTCGATTCAAACCCTCCTACCCCCAGTACAAGTGCACTTATTTGATCGTCCCAAACCCGATCACACCCCACCCACATTTATTTGGGCCGGATCAGATCGAAAAGCAAAGTCATCTCTTCAGGTTTTTTTGGGATTCATGCAAGCATTAAAACAAGAACCAAGTCTTCGCCTCATTATCATCGGCAACGGCGAGTTTCTGGACGCATTCCAAAGAACTGTTTCTTTTCTCGGCATCAGTCATTCAGTCATTCTGCTGGGCCGCAAAAATTCACGAGAAGTAGCAGAAGAGCTTCGAAATGCTCGAGCCGCGCTTATTACACATAATCCCGAAGAAGACCCGCAATTCTCAACTCCTCTTTTTCACCTCGAAGCCATGGTCAGTGGCACTGCAGTCATTGCTCCTCGGCAATCCGTTTATAAGCATGAGATTACACACGAAAAAACAGGCCTACTGATCGATTCTAACCATGCAGTACTTTGGAGCGAAGCCATACTGAGACTTGCTCGAGATCCGCTCTTGGCTCACACATTAGGCGCCAATGGACGTTCAGCTTTTGACATCACACGAGATCTCATACCGACTTTGCAAACATTTACGGAGCGAATCCAGGCTGTTCGCTCTGCAGAACCAACGGTAAACGCACAACGTGGGAGTCTTCAATACGTTTGAGTTCAGGTTCTCCTGCTTCATTAATATAGTTTTTTTGGACTACAGAAAAAACAGAATCATCCATTACCCTACAGACATCCGGTTTGCTTTCAATGACCTTAGCAACGCTCAATAAGGCACCAGCCTTTAGAATATCGTGCTGATTAATCCACAATGCCCACTCACATTTCGACAAGGCCACAGTGAGTCCAAGAGCTTCAGGCATTGAAGCCGTTATCCAATGGATTCTCGGGTTTTCCAAAACCCTGCGTCTGATCAGTCCATAACAAGTAAGATCATCAAGAGAAGTACTTAAGTCTTCGATAATGTAAAGCTGCCAGTCTGAATAGATTTGATCGGTAACTGAGATGAGTGCTGATCTAAACCGCTTATGCTCTGGATTAGTCATTTTTAAAAATATGGAAAATATAGGCTGAATGCTGTGCATATCTCTAGTCTCTTAAGGCCTCTTGAATGGCGGCAACATAATGAGTTCCCATTACAGAAACATCAAATTTTTTAGCCCACTTCACAGCATTCAACGAAATTTTCTCATAGAGCATCGGTTCATCACTCAAACGACGAATCGCTTGAGTGAGCTCAAGAGTGTTTCCTGGGTCGACTAATAAACCTGAATAAGCTTCTTGAACCGCTTCGGGTACACCTCCTGAACGAGACGCAATAACCGGTTTTCCGTGAGCACTGGCTTCGAGATAGACCATCCCGAAGCCTTCATAGTCTACTCGACTTTCACTAATTATTTCACATGGAGTTAGAATAAAAATATCACAAAGCCTATAACAATCTGCCAGTTGATCATCCGTAACAGCCCCAAGAAAAACAACGCTTTTTTCCAACCCCAAAGACCGAGTCAGCATTTGAAGGCGCTCACGCTCGGGTCCATCACCGACAATGTAATAGGTAAAGCTCCGACCCAACCGCGAGAAGGCTTGAAGGACCAAGTCAATGCCCTTTCGAGGAATGAGACGGCTGACCGTTAAAAATACTTTCTCGTTTGGGTTTCTTTTAAAAATTTTTTGAAATGAAATATTCTCTGCAATCGGGGCTTGTTTCTCTGGCAGTGAAACACCTGGGTAGATGACTTTTACTTTTCTACTCAGTTTTCTTTGTTCAATATTTTTTTTGGTTTGGAAGCTATTTGCGATTGTAATAGGGCACCTGCGTAGCATGAACTTGTAAACTCTACCTTCAAGGCTTTGGTAATCTCTCCAACAGAAATCTTTTCCATGGCAAAGATTGACTACAGGTGCCCGCCCAAAGAGAAGACTATAATATTGAGCTAAAACGGTTGATTGACCACTATCCCCAGCTAGCAAAAGATCAAAGTTACCGGCAAGAGCTCTTCTGAGCAATAGTGCTTGCAGTAGAGT
>Ga0206960_1090_pt1 | contig 23759 bp, 18 predicted proteins | sample Alteio_BWOrgHeat_29_FD_153255 | JGI IMG/M metagenome (GOLD analysis project Ga0206960, IMG submission 153255) | Enriched cells from forest soil in Barre Woods Harvard Forest LTER site, Petersham, Massachusetts, United States -... | ecosystem: Environmental > Terrestrial > Soil > Temperate forest >... | reverse complement strand
CGGCTACAAGGTACTGTTCAGGCAAGGCATCACTGAAGCTAGATGCGCTGCCCACGCCAGGCGCAGGTTTTACGATCTGTGGGCCAATCACAAGAGCCAGATCGCCGAGGAAGCGCTCAAGCTATTCGGCGTGCTGTACGACGTCGAGCGCCAGGCGCAGGACATGGATGCCGAGAAGCGACGGCAACTGCGACAGCAATTTGCCAGGCCGGCGGCCGATACACTGCATGCATGGCTGCTAGCGCAACGGCAGCGGGTGCCTGATGGTAGCGCCACGGCCAAGGCGATCAATTACAGCCTGGGACGATGGGCGGCGCTAACGCATTACCTGGACGACGGGACTGTTCCCCTGGATAACAACTGGGTGGAAAACCGGATCAGGCCCGTTGCTCTGGGGCGAGCGAATTGGCTATTTGCCGGGAGCTTGCGCGCCGGTCAGCGAGCCGCCGCCATTATGAGCCTACTCCAATCAGCCAAAATAAACGGGCATGACGTCTTTGCGTACATGAAGGACGTGCTCGAGCGTCTACCGACATGGCCGAACAGTCGCATCGACGAACTTCTGCCTCACCGCTGGCGCCCGGCTGCCTAACCTCATGCCCATCGTGCGTCAAGGTGCAATGCCCGGGTGTACATGGACGCTCCCGGTTTGCCAAACTTTCAATTCATGACGGCTCGAAGGTAAAGATTGCACCCGTACATTCGGACGTTTGGTGTGACTTTTGATCACTGTCCCTGATGGGATTCGCTGGTTGGCGCCTCTATCGCTTACACGCACTCTGGGCGCCCCGCCCGGCTCGGGCTTTGCCAACCACGGTCTGACCTGTTTTGCCATCACTTCATGATCGCCTGAGCAATCGGTGGTTTGTTTCTCCCTGCGTTATGATTAAAACCTTGCTGGCGTACCTAATTAGGCCGTCGCCGTCGTACGTGTGTAACCAGCTTCAAATCGTCGATCGTGAGTCAGTAATGCCCAAACGATGCGTGCATTCTTGTTGGCCAACGCAACAGCAGCCACATTTTTGTTTCGTCGGTTGACGACCCCGTTGATCCAGCTGCATGACTCTGGTTTCTGCCTCGCCCGGTAAATCACGGGACGCGCACTGTGTATCAGGAGAGTTCTGAGATAGGTGTCCCCCCGTTTGCTCATCCCCAGCAGATTCCGCTTACCGCCGTTGGAATGCTGTCGGAGTACCAGGCCCATCCAGGCTGGTAAGCACCTCGTCCGCACCGTCTGGACGTAATTATCTAAAGAAGCGACAGTAGTCCCCACGATCTTTTTGTGGGGACTAATGTGGCTTTCCGCCTCTATTTCGTCCAGACGGCCATCACCGAACTATTACCTATATTGGCTATAGAAGCGGGAATAGGCAGAAAGAAGAAGCATCCGAATTATTCACTGGAATTCAAGAAGCGCTTGGCACGATCGGCACGCGCTCCAGGTATATCGGTGTTACAGCTAGCACTGGAGCATGGGATCAACGTCAACATGCTGTTCAGATGGCGCAAGAAATATGAGGCTGGATTATTCGATGGCCAGCCGGAACGCGATGCTGCGCTGCTGCCAGTGTCGTTGATAGACACACCACAGGTGTTGCTGCCATATCAGGAGCCACGCCCAGCTTCGCCGGCAATGGCGACCGAGCAATCGCAGGGAGTCATCGAGATCAAGTTTGCCGACGCCGTTGTCCGTGTCGATGGGCATGCCGATGTGGCGACACTGCGCGCGGTATTACAGCTTTTACGAACATGATGGGCCTGCCGGCGGGTACACGTATTTGGATTGCGGCGGGTGTCACTGATATGCGTGCTGGTTTTAATGGCTTGGCTGGGAAGGTGCAAACGGCGCTTGCCGATGATCCATTCTCAGGCCATGTCTTTGTCTTCCGCGGTCGACGCGGTAATGTGCTCAAAGTGCTTTGGTCAACCGGCGACGGCCTATGCTTACTTTCTAAGCGCTTGGAACGAGGCCGTTTCGTCTGGCCACAGGCTGATAGCGGCAAAGTGCATTTAACCTCGGCCCAGCTCTCCATGCTGCTGGAGGGGATTAACTGGAAACAGCCAGAACGCACCTGGCCGCCGATGTCGGTGTTGTAAACATCATCATATGCGCGTAAACTCCGCGCATGCCTTCTCCTTCACTGCCTAACGATATTGCTGCCCTGCAGGCGCTGCTGTTGCAGCGTGATGAGCAACTCGTGCAATTACGCGAAACGGTATCGACGCTGGAGCTGGCATTGAGCGTGCGCACGCTCGAAATCGAACAATTGAAGCTGCAGATCGCCAAACTCAAGCGCATGCAGTTCGGCCGCAAGTCCGAGAAGATCGATCGTAAGATCGAGCAGCTCGAAACGCGCCTGGAAGATTTGATCGCAGAGGAAGGCGCCGCCGAACAGAAACAACCGGCAACCGCTATTCCGGCCCAGCCATCAGTGCGTCAGCCATTGCCTGAGCACCTGATGCGCGAAGAGCACATTATTGAACCGGAGGAACAGGCCTGTCCTCAATGTGGCGGCAATCTCAAGCCATTAGGTGAAGACGTCTCGGAGCAACTGGAAATCATTGATGCCGCCTTCAAAGTCATCCGTCATATCCGACGCAAGAAGGCCTGTGCCCGCTGTGATTGCATCGTTCAGGCGCCAGCGCCGAGCCGCCCGATCGAGCGTGGCTACGCTGGCCCCGGATTGCTCGCCAATCTCGCCGTGGGGAAATACGCCAATCATTTACCGTTGCACCGCCAATCTGTCATTTACGCCCGGAAAGGTCTGGAGCTGGATCCATCAACCACAGGACGCTGGATGGGCGCTTGCGGCGTCCTGGTGCGTCCGTTGGTGGAGGCGTTACGCCGCTACGTACTGGCGCCGGGCAAGGTGCATTCCGCCGATACACCGATGCCAGTCCTGGCCCCAGGCAATGGCCAGACGAAGACTGGCCGGCTATGGGTCTATGCTCGCGACGACCGCAATTCCGGCTCAGCAGCAGCACCTGCCGTCTGGTTTGCTTATTCGCCGAATCGGCAGGGTCAGCACCCGCAGTCGCACCTGGTCGGCTTTAGTGGCGTTCTCCAGGCCGATGCATTTCCAGGCTACGATAAACTCTTCGCCGATGGCCAGATACGTGAAGCCGCCTGTATGGCCCATGCTCGACGCAAACTGCACGATCTACATGTCAAGAAGGCGACGCCGACAACGACTGAGGCGCTGCGCCGGATCGGTGAACTGTATGCAATTGAAGCGCAAATTCGCGGCCAACCGCCCGACCAACGCCAACGAATACGGCAAGCGCAATCACGTCCACTGCTCGACAGCCTGGAAATATGGTTGCGTCAGCGGTTGCTGACGCTGTCGACTCAGTCGGACACGCCCAAAGCCATCAACTACCTGCTCAACCAGTGGCAGGCGCTGATTTATTACTGCGACGACGGCATCACCGAAATAGACAATAACATCGCCGAGAATGCCTTGCGCGGATGCTGTCTTGGTCGCAGAAATTACTTGTTTCTTGGCTCCAACAGTGGCGGAGAGCTTGCTGTAGCCATGTACAGCCTCATCGGCAGCGCGCGTATGAACGGCATCGATCCCGAAGCCTATTTGCGCCACGTCTTCACCTACATCGCGGACCATCCGGTCAATCGCGTTGACGAACTCCTTCCATGGAACGTTGCCGACCGTCTTAAACCAACAGCAGGTTGAAATTCAAGCACTCTGCACAGACTGTCAACGACGGTGCTGACGAGGTGCTTACCCAGGCTGCAACTTGCCGCCCGCTGCTAAAGTTCTTTGCATCACCAATTGACGCCACCAACGCGCTGGCTGTAATCGGTCCAATGCCGGGAATTTGCGCAAGCTTGCAACTGACGGCATTGTTGCGATGCCAGGTTTGAATCTGTACTTCAATTTCATCTACCTGACGATCCAACTCCTTGAGATGATCAAGTAGTCTCTGCACGAGCAGCCGAAACGAACCCGGCAGCTCGTTGCTGGTATCTTCAATCAGTTCAGGAACGCGGATGGTGATGTAGGCAATGCCTTGCGGAATAATCAGCCCGAACTCACCAAGCAGGCCCCGAATCTGATTGGCCTGAGCGGTACGTGCTTTCACAAAGCCTTGTCGTACCCGATGTAGCGCCAGCACAGCTTGTTGTTCGACATCTGCGATCGGCACAAATCGCATGTTCGGCCGGGTCACCGCTTCGCAGATTGCTTCCGCATCGGCCGCATCGTTTTTGTTACTCTTGACATATGGCTTGACGAACTGGGGCGCCATCAACTTCACGGTATGACCGAAACCCTGTAGCTTTCGCGCCCAATGATGGGCACTGCCGCAGGCCTCCATGCTGATCAGGCAGGGGGGCAGGTTGACGAAAAATTCCGCCATCTGGTCGCGACGCAATTGCCTCTTGATGACAGTTTTGCCAAATTCATTGACCCCGTGCAGCTGGAATAAATTTTTTGCCAGATCGATGCCTACCGTTGTAATCTTCATTTCGGACGCTCCTATCTATCAAGTGGTTGAGTTGCACCTCCACTTTGGCACATCGCGATGCCGTTTAGGGTGGGAGCGTCCATCCCATTGCTTGCTAACATGAGTATCTGACGCAGTCTTCAACCGCGGGTTGCCGACAAAATGAAGTGAAGAGGTCGGGCCGGCATGTTCGGCCCGACATTGTGTCGCGTAGAGTTTGATTTTCTTTACAGGCGCGGGCTAGTTAGATAGTTCAGCCTGAGCGTTTTGTTATTGTTGCGAGATGCGCTGTCCGGCGGTACTATGCCCAGTTGCTCGCCAATGTGCGTCCACAATAGCTTCGGGATCTGCTTGTAGGCGTCGAGTGCACGGCCGGTCATACGGACGAAGCCGAGGTGTAGAGCTAGCGCCAGACGGTATAGGTCACGGCGCCGTTCATGGATCAGCGCGTGCTCTTTAGCGGAAAATGTAAAGAACGTGTTGAGTTCGAACTCATTAAGTTCGAGCGGGACGTGACGAAGACCAAGATAAGGGGTATGCCAGTGATCCATTGTTATTATTTTTGCAGAAAAACAATACTGGCAATCATACCCGGTGAAGCAAACAAACAGTAATTAGTGCAAGCTACACTGTCAGAACCTGCATGAATGTTAGAGGCAGCTACCGTCGCAAAGTGGCAAGAATAAAAGAACCCGAAAATCAGTCTTTACATTACAACCATTTCTAGCGCTATGTAAGCTTAAAACGCCAGCTTTGAAATACTACAAAATGGATAACGCCTATTATCGTGTCAAAACAAGGCAAAAACGGGATGAAGTCAACGCGAGTCCGCGGATAGGCGATGGAAAGGGTGGTCAAAACACTCATCAACTCCCAAACAGCAAGTGATTGATTTATAAGGAACTTATAAAAACAATCTGGTGGGAACCCGCATGGATGCTAGAGGTAGCTACCGTCGCACAGTGTACGGAAATCAAGGAGGCCCCTGTTAACGGAAAGTCCCTCCCTTGCGACCGTTAACTGTATTTTTCTTGGTCCGAATTAAAATTTATGCGATAGAAAATCGGGATTTCGCCTCCTTGGCGTTCGTTCGATAGTTGGGGGATTTATGGGACGATACGTTGGGACGTTGCCAACCGTCGCTCATTTTATTAAGCGTTACTTGTCACGAATAATTGTACTGATTAGTTTCGCCGCGGACGCGACGCAGGTCTGGGTCATTTCGGGAAAATATAGGGGGATGGGATCACCAGCTGCCACGGACAGCAGCCGGTGCGATGAGCCTATTCGATAACTTGTTTCTTTGGGTATTCGATCGCAAATTTCAACAAGTCATCTGCCGAGGGCTCGACCCAGATATGCTGAGTATACCAGTACGAAAATTCATTCCTAAAGACAGCCGACCCCAATCCCGCAGTTTTGATTTTTGTCGACACTTTTGAGTCTTTTAAAAAAAGCTTGCGAGTAACTCACTTTGATCAGGGTCTGGCAATTCGTTGTAGGTCGCGAAAGCTTCCTTTGCACGTTGGGCCAAGTAGCGTTGCTTTAACTCTTCCGTGGTTTCAACCGGCTTCGCAAGTTTTTTTGCCGGCGCCTTTTTGGCCAACATAGCCGGTGTTGCATAGGAATCTCTCAACGCACGCTTAAAGAAACCTGCAGGTGAATCGAGCGCCGGCATACTTTTCTTGGCCATTCGCTCTTCAACCAAGACTACGGTCGCGTGCAGTTTTGCTTCATCAGTTGTCGCATAAATATTTGACGCCTCTTCCTGGCTAATGCCAAATCTCATGATCCGATCGAGGAATGCCATGTCGATTATTGGCGCCGCTGGAAATTTCAAGGACGGTTGAATTGCCGGTTCAACTTTGAACTGCAACTCGACTATCCTCCTCCCCTTTTTGTGCTCGATCATCTCGATGTTGATGTCGGTCACCACATTGATCTCAGCGATTGCCGGTTTCAATACATCTCGCTTGACATATTTGTACTCTGGAATCACTTCGTCTATCGGATTTCCAGTAAGAGAAACCCACCACCACTCCCATTCTCGGCGATTCGTAACTTTAGTGGACACTTATGTTCCGCTCATTCAGGTTCTTGCACCATGTGCTGGGAAATTATCGCTTACAATGCTTGGGTCATCCTGTCCCCCATGGCATAGCCGACCATCTCGCACGTGAACACGTCCTTGACGCCGGCCAGGTAAAGCCATCCCTCGTTGGTCGAAAGATAGGTAATATCGATCAACCAGATCTCGTTCGGCGCGGCAGGCAAGAAACGCTGCTCCAGCAGATTAGGTGCCACTGGCAAGTCATGTTGCGAATTGGTGGCCGCCTTGAATTTGCGCTTCTGCTTGCAGCGCAGACCCATCGCATGTCGCAGGCGCGCAATACGGTCACGCCCAGCAGCGAAGCCCTGGGCTTCCAGTTCCGGTTGCAAGCGGCGCACGCCTACGTCTCGCGACTCTGCCGGTGCACAGCCTTGATCGCCACCTTGAGCAGCTCGTCGGTTTCTTGGCGCGCAGAAGGCTTACGATTCAACCAGGCATAAAAGCTGCTGCGAGAGACAGCAAAGACACGGTAGAGTAAAGTCACGGGATAATCGAGTCGCATTGATTTCATTTGCGCGTACCGGGCAGCGACTCCCGAGCGAAGTACGCCGCAGCTTTTTTATCACGTCGCGCTCCATGCAAGCCTCTGCCAGATCTTTGCGCAACTTGACCACTTCGGCTTCCAGCTCAGCCATCGTGCGGCTACCCGGAATGGCTGTGGCGGTGACGCTTCGCCTGGCCGCAGCCACCCAGTTCGCCAGTGTACCCTTCGGAACTCCTAGGCGCCGACTTGCCTCTTCCAAAGACAAGCCCTGCGCCAATATCGTCTTCACAGACTCTTCCCGAAACTCGGGCGTGTAATTTCTTGAATTCGCTTCTGTCATGATTTCTCCATTTGGTGATATTACCAAACAGAAGTGTCCGAAAAAGTCAGGCTACCTCACAGATGCTTAATCTCAATAGTGAATTCGCCGTCGAGATGGATCGTGTCATTGGACATGTCACGCAAGGGAGACAAGACCGGCACAACCGACAAGGTCGTATTAAACGCCGTTCCTGGCACGATATACCCCCTGCGGGTTGTCACCGAATAGCTGATATTGCCCGCATTGGCGCTGGTGACCGGCACCCAATCGTGGACCGGGGCGATTGGCTGGTGATCTGCGCCGTTGTATTGCGACCAGAACCGAGGGGTGGCGTCGACCTGGACGGGCCCCAATCCCAGCGTAAATGCCCCGACCGGCGCTGCGTTGTTGCGAACCTTCATTTCCCCGAGTCCAAACAAGGTTCCGGTCTGGCGAGCTGCGCGCAAGTGTTCTGCCAGCTGAAGGTTGGCGGTATTAGGCCGTTCATCGACAAAGGCGAGGCTAATCGCTGTCGGCGCGTCACAGCGAATCGCCACCGGCACCGTCCGCGGCAACAGCGCGATCGCGGCCCCCGTGGCATCCATCTGATTGCGCGTGATATCGCCATAGTCAATGGGCTGGCGGCCATTGACATCAATGGTGCAGTTGGTCGGCGTCAATTGCGCCACTACCGAGAATGGAATCGGCTCCTCGCTGTACGCCGGCGGCGATAGGTACAGACCGGCCAGGGCAAGGACTGTCCCTGGCCACCCCTGTTGTCTGATGATGTTCATGTCCGGCTCCTTTTCATACACAGTGTTCTTCCACCCGGTTACGGCACCGTGGTGGCCGTCAGCAAGACCGCCCCCTGGGCTGCCACCTCGAGATTGAAGCGGGCACGCGTATCCACACGGGGAAGCGTTGCTTCTATGTCAATTGCCAGAGAATACCGCTCGGCGCCGGCGGCATTGGACGGCGCAATTCCGACAAAGGACTGCGACGACAAACGCATGGTCGGAACCGCACTGAAATTGCGGACCCCCGCCACATAATTCTCCGCCAGCAACGTGCGCTGGCCGTCAGCGACGGCAGACGCTACCGTAAAAGCCAGTAACCCCCGCTCCCCAAAGCGCCCGCTCCCTTCGCTTAAGCGCAGACTCAGCACCACCGGCTTCGGGCACAAGACCTCTAGAGGCATCTGGCGCTTACCGACCGTGACTTGCTGGCGCCCGACGATATTGCTGTTGAGCGCGGCCGTGATATCGCCTAAATCGATGCGTTCGCCTTCCCAGTGGAAGGTGCATTGATCGGTAATATCCCGGCCGGCATAGGCGCACGGTGTCATGGCCAGCAGTACAAAGGCCAGCCCAAGGCCGCGTGCGGCCAGGAGCATAGAAGTAGGAAATTTGTCTGGCACCATGGTCGTACTCCTTAGGGTTGCATTATCGGGGTTGGCGAGGCGATCTTCTGCACGCAGGTGGCAGGCGCCGTGGCATAGATCGCTGCGCCATCTTGCTCCTTGGGAGGCGTCCAGGCGATCTGGCAAGAGACGCCATCACGTAATTTGGCCAGCACGTTGGTCTGTTCATCGACATTGTCGAGAAACACCGAGCCATTGGTCCCGGCGACGGTGAGAAATTTTCCGTGCTGGTCGGTAATGATGGTTCCCTTTGACGGTGGCGTATTGTCCGGCAGGGTGACGGTGAGCAGGATCCGGTTGACTTTCTGGATCGTAAAATCAATCTGCGATACCGTGCCCCGCGCCGGCTGAATGGTGTGGATGGCATTTTTAACATCCACATTGCGCGGCAGGTCCTTGGTCACTAGGCTCACACGCGATTCCGCATAGGCCGGCGTGGAAGGGACGACGGCATGGCCAAAGTAGTCGGTCCACACTTTACCTTGCGGCGTGGTAATGGCGACCCCGCTCATGCTGCCCACCGAGGCAATGCCGAAAGTTTCCTGAATCGGGTAAGGAGATAAGGTCACGCCGCCGGCATGGATGGCGATGCCGCCCCGCACCCCGGTGCCCATCGAGGTCGATCTGCCGCCGTTGGCGCTGGCAATGCCCAAGTTGGTCTGGAAGTAGCGCGGCAATGCGGAGACATTCAAGGCCGTATCGATATCGCTGCTGCCGCTACTGCCGTTGGCACTGGCTTGTACCGAGAGGGTGTCCGAGAGACGATCGGAATAGGTGGCGCCTGTGCGCAGCATGCCATTGGCGCGGCTGGCGGTGACGCCAATGGAGCGGTCTTTACCCAGCGGGATGGTATAGGTCGCAAAGAGCGAATTGCCGAATCCGCCGGTGGAGGATTTTGACAAATTGAGAGAGACATTGCCGCCGCCGACCCGTCCGCTGATGCCCATGGTATAGGAACTGACGGCAGGCTGGTTCAGATACTCGGCGCGATTGGCCGACAGCGACACTGCCATGCTTTTGGGCAGCGGAAAGGCCAGACTGGCCGAATAAGTCCCGCGTTGGCGGGTCACCTGGCCATTGTCGAGTACGGGGATTTCACCAATATCGCGGTATCCCTCGGTTTGACGTGCTGCGCTCACGCTCATCGAGGGGCCGCGGTCGATGGCCGCCGAGGCACCGACCTGCATCTGGGCGCCGAGGCTGTCCTGTACGCCGGTGCGTTGTGCGACGATGGCGCGGGAATTGACAGAAAGTGCACGGGTGGCCGCCCATTCGAGGGTGGAACCCACTGCGGTGTATTTCCCGGAACCCAGGAAGCCCAGGGAGACATTGACGCGCTTGCCAATCGGGGTGGTGGCCGTCACGGTGGCGATATACTCGTTATCGTACCCGGGCGCCACTGCACCGCCGCTCATCCGGCCTACGGCAGCGGACAGACTGCGCGAGCGTTCCTGGAACGGCGAGATCAGATCTGTCGCCGGCACTGTGAAGGTGTGGGTCGCCCCGGAGGTCTCGATAACGCTGACGGCGATATCCTGGCCGGTGCTCATCATCGGCACATTGGTCAGGGTAAAAGGCCCTGCGGGCAGACGGACGGTCTGCAGGAGAATGTTGTTCTGCCGAACTTCGACCGTGGCTTCGGTGTTGGCTACGCCGTGGATTTCCACGCCTGCATTCTGCTGGCGGCGCAATCCATCTTCGGGGAAGATCTGGACGCCCACCATGCTGACACCCGAGAAGACGGGGCTGGCCGCGCCGATCTGGCCGAACTGGACCACCGCGCCCAGTGAAGAGAAGCTGCGCTGCCCATAGGCATAGAGCTGCGTCCATTGCATCTTGTTGTTGTCTTGGGACGCAATAGACTGGCGGGTGCGCAGTATCCAGTTATCGACATTGACGCCGATTTCGGTATTGGCAAACAGGGTGTGCTGATGTCCGCTCGCATTGCGGGACTGGTTGCCGACGACATCGTAGTTGATCATGGCGGCGGCGCCACCCTGAATCAGCGACAAGGCATCCTGGTTCGCGGCCACCGGCAGCAAGGCGTTGGTGGGCACGACCAGCTCAACAGTGCCGGAATTGGGGCGCAGTCGCACCACGGCGCCGGGAAATGCCGCCGGATAGTCGATGCACGAGAGCGCCTCGGCACTTGGTGGCAGTGTCGTTGGCGTCACGTGAGTGGCGGGCGCACTCCCCTGCTCCGGCAGACGCAAGGTGGCCTGGCTCAAAAAACGCGGGGTGATGCACAGCTGGCCAGCCGGATCGAAGTCGGCATCGACCTTGCCGGCTTTACTACCGTTGAGGATCAGCGCGACCCGTTGCCGGCCCGGTGCAAACTTGGCGCCCAGACGAAACAATTCAGCCATTTCTGGCGAAATGCCGCGGGCTTCCAACGCTTTAGGGTCGAAGCGAGCTTCCGTGCTTTTTTGAATGGCAGCAGGTGCGATAGGCGCGGACTGGATCGGCGGTACCGCTTCGCCAGCAGCGGACGGCGGTATCTCGTTGGCCCATGCGGCTCGCACAATACTCGACACTGCAGCCAGCAACAACAGATCGCCGCCTCGACTACGTCGAGGGCGTCGCATGGTTGATCCGCATGGCAAAACGCATGCGGTGAGGGTACACAGAGCACATTACGGTGTCGTCAGTTGTAATTTACCCATTGCCGGGTTGTCGGTATCGATATAGCCGTAAACACTGGCAGGTAGGAAGCGCACCTCGGTATCACCGGTCATGGCAGTGGTTTTATTGGCATCAATGGTCAGCAGCAAGGTTTCGCCTGGCAAAATATAATTGCGCGGCATGCTGGCGACCGTCTCGGAAGGCAGCAAGGTGACGCTGGGCGACATACGCACGACGTACCGTCCGTCGTTACGCATGTGCAGGCTGCCGTCGGCTTGTTGATGCCAGGTCAGACCAATCCACATCTTTGTTGTGGGAGCCAAGCCCTTAGGGCGGATAATGAGGGGGATGTTATGGCGTATAGATACCGCCACGACATTGCCATCGGCGGATTGGGGAATGCCCTCAAAAATGGCGCGCATCATGCGCTCCGTTTTAAAGGTATGGCCCGGTTTCAAGAGAAAGCGGATCACCTGCGATTCGCCCGGGTCAACCCGCGCAACAGGTGGGCTGATCATGACCATATCGGCAGGATCTTCGGGGACATTCTCGACCGCGCTGTAGACCAGCATGGGAGAATTCTCGTTGTTCTTAACTTCCATCGCCCCTTCGCCATCACCTTCTTCGACGATCACGACCGACGTGGCCAGGGTGACGCCCGAAGCAAGAGCGCTCTGACTGGCAACAAGACTGGCAGCCAGCGTGAAAGCCAAGACCGGAATACGGAGTAGTTTTTTCATAATAGTGATAGCTCAATAGAATACGTGACGGAAACGAGTGAACATAACAACGTCAAGTTGACGCAACTTGCCAAATTGACTTGGCGCGTAACAACGGAACAAGCAAGCACCAAAGTATTAATAAAAATCAAGAATAAGTGTTCACGAAAAATTGATTTTCAAATATTGATCCGTAGCCAGCAAAGGGTTGTTCAATTTCGGCATCAATGGTTTCGTTGGTCCAAGATTCCGGCTGTTGATTATTCATTAAAAAGTAGCGCTGATTAATCAGCGCTTCCCTAACGGGGCTTAGCCACCCCAAAAAAAATTTCAGCTAAAATTAAGTTCTATTTTAATTCCGTTTGGATCTAGCGACCATATTTGTTTCATGATTGGCATAAGATCACATCCTATTTTATAGACAATATTATTGTCTGCGAAGCGACTTTGTATTGTTTCAAAATCTTCTTTATTTAAAGAAAATGCAATGTGATCTAATGCACCGGTGGTTAAATAATTAGGTTTATTTATTAAAGTTTTTGCATCAAGCTTAAAATCTTTTTTCTTGTCGTAATTAATTTTATTTTGATCTACGATATGTACCACAGGAATAAGCGTGTTTTTCAGATAAAAATACGCCCCTGGCTCACCACCATCTAAAGACTCACCATGAGTTAGTCCAAGAATTTTCGAATAGAATATAATATTGGCTTCTATATCAAGTGCTGAAATAGTAAAATGGGCTAAAGATTTAATAGTTGGTAGAGACATGATTTTTATTTCCTTTTAAGCAATATAAGTATTCACGAAAAATTGATTTCAAATATGATGGTTCTGCGCCCTAACCAGCGGAATTTATCCCTTCACAAAATCTGAGTAACGGAAAACATGTTTTTCCCTGTTTCCGTATGAAAAAGCATTCCGACTATGTTTTTCATCTACTTTTTTAACCTTGAATCAACCCACCTGTGGCACTAAAACGCAGGGGCCGATAAACAAATTTTTCCCGTCACCCGGGCGGACAAATTCCACCGGTTAGGATGCAGAACCATCATATTTGAAATCAATTTTTCGTGAATACTTATAAAGACCTCGTGTCTTGAATGAATAACTATCGAATGGCGAAACAAACATCGCGAGCACCAGTAGCAGGTGCCCACGGCCATCATTACTCTGCAGGATTACAGATGATTCACAGTGATTTTAAATGCGCCGGCGAGCCGAACGTCTTCTACTGATGAGGAAAACGTAACGCTGCTTTGGATGGTGGCATTAAAGGCCAATGTCATTTTTAAAGTACTGATAAGAACCGGCTGGTTCGAACTGTCGCGCATGCGCAAGGCTGTATTACTTTGCGATTTAATAGCAATCCATCTCGATGATTCGGCAGGAACCTCACAGGCTCCCCCGGAGTCTTGACAAAAATGTGCCAAATGGAAATTGACAGGGATTGCCGACAGTGTATAGAGGCCTATTCTCCTCCTGCACCGAATATACCCAATCCACATGCAAACTTAACTATCTCCGTATGAGGAATGGTTGGACTAGCCCCTCCCCAATTCCCATATTGCCAGCGGTAGGTTGAAAAGCAGTCCCAGGGCTTGCATCCGATAGCTGAATACTTACGTCTGTATCAGCCGGGCAACTAATTATATAATTAGTTGCCCCATAAAGGCACCTCGAATAACCTCATTTTGCGAAAGACGTTGCTATATAAATCAATGACTTGCGGTGCCCACGAGATTAAAAATTGAGGTTTTTAGAGGTGCTCATAAGTCACGTTGTGTATCCCAACAAAGGCTTTGCCGTAAGCAGGACTAGAGTTAACGAGCACCTGCTTGAGCTTGTCTCCCAACTCGATATCGCCTGGAGTGGCAGATACAACCGTACATACTCGTGGAGCGATTTTCCTTTTACCGTCAAATTTAACATAGGGGGAACACGACATCATAAAAGCAGGGACAGCAACTCGCTGTGAACAGCCCTAATGCCCCCAATGCTAAGACTGCGCTTAGACATCACGGGCGCAATGAGCGCGTCCGTGACTTGCATGCCATCAATTATAAAATTCCTTCATTGATGAACCTCTGCGACTACAAAGTAGTCATTGTCACGACCATTCGACCATCAAGCAAAATTTCTTTTACTGAGGACAAAGTGGCACGATTTTGAATGTAAGCATTGAGTGAGATATCCATGCCGAATTTATTAGCACTCAAATTTGTTGTAGAAGTATTGACACTACGCCAGGTTATGGGCTCACCCGTAGATCTGGCATGCTGCCAGCCGTTTTTCACCGGGGGCATACATCCAGAATTTGCTTCCATGGAAATTTTTTGGCATAAAAACTTTGCCTCACCCGGAGAAGTTGGCTTCATCATTATTGCATAGAAACCAATTTTTTGATCTCCAGATTTACCCAATCCAAACCCATGTGATTCAACGTTAACTGCATTGAAGGGATTTCCACCCGCCATCGTTGTAGAGCTATTAGCAGAATTGTTGCCAGTGAACTGAGTGCCGCGAGCGCCATCCGTAAATGCGATTTGTACTATGGCGACGCTTGGGCAATCAACAGAAAGACTCATCATATCGACCTGATGCGCTACTTCTCGCATACCAGTATGAACATTTCCTGTATTATCAAGCACCTCGCTAAGGTGATCCCCCAGATTGAAAGGTGCCCCCGCTAAATTTGTTGAGACCGTACAAGCACTCGGCGCGATTTTCCCTTTGACCGCCAGATTAGCTGACGACGGAGTAGCTGCTGTAGCCTGTGCACTGGCGAGAACGCCGAACATAAGAACAGCAGCGGCGCTGGCGCAAAACGGTTTTTTAGAAAAATGGTTCATCGTTATCCGATCTTCTTGTGAATTACAAATAAATGATGCTTACGGTTGCGGAACCGTTAAGTTCGATACCAGCGCCGGTGCCCAATGTATTTTTTGGCGCAATGGTCGGATTCACGGAAAGATTGGCACGAAAGTCTTTGACCAACACCGGCGTCGTACCATTACTGGTGACGCCAAGCCCGATAGATCCATCGGCGGAAGGAACAAGCACTTCAACCATAGAACCGGTAGGATTAACTGCAATTGGTTTGACGTGAATTTTAGCCGCAACATCATAATTTGACCACTGTGCTGCCACCTCGGTACCAGCATTGTTTGTTGCTTCTGGATGCGTCAGCGACATGACGTATGAACCGGCTTTTGCGTCGCCCAAACCAAATTCACCGAATTTGGTGACAGTTGTCAGTGGTTGACCATGCACATGATGTTGTAGGCCAGGGGTTACCGTGTTGGCCGTATTGCTAAACACCAACCCCACATGCGTATCAGCACCACATGCGACATGAAGGCCGAAGCCATTCGTAAGAATATGGGTAGGGCTATTTGGGTCTACATTAAGGCTAGTAGCCTCAATATCCCCAAAATCAACGGTTGCTGCTACACCTGCGCCGTAACCAAGGTCAACCGTACACGCAACAGGCTTGATTGTGCCCTTCACGCGGATCGTGACACTATCAGTGCCAGCAGCAAAAGTAGTAGGGGCGCCTATGGCGAGGATAAGAACAGTAATCAGTTTGGCAGTTTTCATAGGTACACTTATAAAAAATAGTAAGGGATGCGACGATAGCTAAGCCAGAGCGCAAACGTTTGTGCTAAAAGTCGGAAAAAGAGAAATTTTCTGTGTATAACCATCGTCAGAAGCGACGACGGCGAGAACTCAGTGCCAGGCTAGCGCATCTTGGCATTCGATTTATTCATGCCATACAGCGCATGCATCAATCAAAGCCCCATCTATTTCTCAGTAGAAATATTTAGGGTGTAGGTTAACCGCCAGAGGGAATATCCCGGCGTTACGCTTCATCGAAAGCGCTTAGACTTTAGGAGGAGGTCCAGAGGGAGGTAAAAACGGCGGCTGGCGCGCTTTGTCATTACTCAGCGCGTGTATTGAAGCGATTGCCGTAGCGGCAAATATAAAGCGGAAAGCGGGAACGGTCTCGTCTCCGAGGTCGACATGCATCTCGATTTCGTCGACAGTATTGTCTTCGCTACCCTGAAAGTCTTGGCTGTCGGCAGCACTGCATTGCGCCGCCGACTCATTCTGCTGAATCGTGTATGACGGTGTCGTCATAACGTGTACTTGAAAGTTCGTTTGAGCGTTTTCTGTAGATTCGGGCATGCCTGCAAAGACTTGCATAGGCAGCAGAAATATCAGCAGAAGGATCAATAAACGATGCATCAAAGCAGTAATCCAAGTCCAGACGAAATTAAGTAGAAATTATTATAGTCGTTGGTGCATGAATACGTCAATGAAATTTAGTTGCGGCAGGGCTTCCGGGCGTATTGGGGGGGGGGCGTTTGACGAAAGGGCGACAAAGTACTGTAAGCGATCCGTCAACGACGTCTAGCAATTGGGGTCAGTTCACTTTGAGGGATCGTACGACCGGGTTGCTGCCTTTGCGCGGCAGTGGCCAGTGGATCAACAGGATAGGGTCAATTTCGCAAGCAAAGGCACAGCCGGCTGATATCGATAATTTTGCCTTTCATTGCATTTGATGGAAATCAGATTGCTCATCTCCGCATCTTGCACAGTCGGTACTCAGATGATCACTCCTGATCCAAGAGCAGAGAAATCTGTTAGTTGAACACTTTCTTGTGCCATGACGAAATGCATAAACTGTTCTGCCGACATGGGTTTTCCAAAAAAATAGCCTTGCATCATGTCGCAAGCATTATCCTTCAAGAAATTAAGTTGAGACTCATTTTCCACCCCCTCTGCCACAACTTCCAGACGCAAGCTATGTGCCAGTGCAATAATACTGTTGACGATGGCGGCGTCGTCCAAATTATGCGGAACGTCGCGCACGAAGGACTGATCTATCTTGATGATATCGACAGGAAAACGTTTGAGGTAAGCCAGTGATGAGTAACCGGTACCGAAATCGTCGATAGTCAATCGTACACCGAGGGTGTGCAGCCGATGCAGCGCTTGTAAATTATCCTCAGCATTTTCCATAAGCGTACTTTCGGTGATCTCCAGTTCCAGAAGCTGCGGGGGTAAGCCAGTTTCCATCAATACCTGTTCCACAATAGCAGTGAAATCCGATTTCAATTGTCGAACAGAAAAGTTGACGGCCATCCTCATTTCCGGCATACCTGATTTGATCCAACTCTGTAATTGGGAACAGGCGGTACGCAGAACCCAAGCGCCAATGATGTTGATCAGATCTGTTTCTTCTGCAATCGGGATGAAGTCCTCTGGAGTAAGCATGCCTCTGGTCGGATGATGCCAACGCACTAGCGCCTCCATGCCAACGATGCGACCCGTATCGAATCGGACTTGTGGCTGATAAAATACCTCCAGTTCCTTGCTATGCAATGCATCGTGTAGGTCGGCTTCCAAGCGCATATGTTCTGACATTGCATATTCCATGGAGGTCTCGAAAAACATATAGCCAGAATTAGCCTTCTTGGCACGATACATGGCGGCGTCGGCATGCTGCAGCAAGGTGCCTACATCGGTACCGTCCTGAGGGTAAAGCGAAATACCAATGCTGGCACTCACGGTGATCCTGTGACTCGTGATTAAAAAAGCCTTGGACAAGGATTGACATATTTTTTTGGCAACGGATGTTGGAATGTCCGCAGTCGCCACATCCGCCAGTACAACGGTGAATTCATCGCCACCCAAGCGGGCCACGCAATCGACGACACGTACACTGCGCTGGATGCGGCGTGCCACAGCGATCAGCAATTGATCTCCAACATCGTGGCCCAGAGTATCGTTCACGTATTTGAAACGGTCAAGATCCAGAAACAACACGGCCGCCCCCTCCCCACCACGCTGTGCCTGCTCAATGCAACGCTTCAGTTGATCGAAAAACATTGTTCGATTCGGCAAACCGGTCAACGAATCATTGAAGGCCAATTCGCGCACTCGCCTCTCCGCACGCTTGGCTTCGACAATACGACGCACCCGTTTCGGCACGACGGCGAAGTGGATCGGTTTGGGGAAATAGTCGCTGGCACCGGCGGCGAAGGCCTTCTCTACCGAAAGATTGTCGTCCAAGCCGGTAATCATCAATACGGGAATGTTTTGCAGGTTAGGTATTTTCTGCATACGTGCGCAGGCCGTAAAGCCGTCCATCACCGGCATCACGGCATCCATCAGAATGACATCTGGCTGTATGCGTTTTAACATGTGCAATGCTTGCGCGCCATTCTCAGCCTCCGCTACCCGGAAACCATCTCTCAGCAAGGTATAGCGTAGGGCACTGCGAGTGCTACGATCATCATCTACCACCAGCACAAGGGCATTGCCTGCCATTGGCTTGGTGCTGTGATAGTTGTCGGAAGAGACTTCGCTGTAAAGAAGAATTGCTACATCATCGAACGCTGATCGCAATTGCGACAGCAAAGGATGGATTGCATCGATCTTTCCAGCCTGTTCCAGCTCTTCCACTTTCCTGGCCAACTGAATCATATTAGTAGCCCCCAGGTTGCCACTACTACCTTTGATGGTATGCGCTAAAGACCGGACAGTGTCCGCATCCTTCTGTTCGACAGCTGTCTCTAGTTGTTCCAGATTAAGCGGCATATCTTCCAAGTAAGGTGTCACTGCCTGTTGCAAATTTGGGCCCAATATCTCTCGCAGTTTGCCGAATACGGTCCGATCCAAAGAACTGTCGTCAGTCAGGCTTGCCGCGCTTGCTGCCGATTTAGTTGCCTCTGGCCGACTCTCGATAGTTTGAATTAGCCAGCGCTCTAACATGTGCCGCAGTTCAATGAGAGTGATTGGCTTTGCCAAATAATCGTCCATGCCAGCGGCCAAGCATTTTTCCAAATCACCGGCTTGGGTATTGGCGGTCATCGCGACGATTGGCGTATGCCGTCCTTCAGCTGCTTCAATATTGCGGATGCGGGCAGTAACCTCGTATCCGCCCATCTCAGGCATATTGCAATCCATGAGGATCAAATCAAAGTAGTTGCGCTGAATGGCGTCAATGGCTTCCCAACCGTTGTCAACGCATTCACAGAGACAATCGCTCATAACAAGCATGCCGGTGGCCACTACTTGATTGGTGCGATTGTCGTCAACAACCAATATTTGGCATTTCTTTGCTTTAACAGGTAACGCGTCCGGCAAATGTGGGGCAAATATTTCGACAGCATCTGACTGCTGATTCGACAGCGGCTTCCTGATCGCCTCCAATAGACGCTGTAGGCGTAACGGCTTGTCCAGATAAGCATCGACCTCCTTGAATTGAGCGTCTTTCGATGCCCCATAGTGCTGCAACAGCAGTAGACGTGCCGTCGATAGTGCCGGCATGGTTCGTATATATTGCAGCAAGTCGGCGTCTTCGCCTTCTATCGGGGTGCGCTCGATAATGATCAGCCGATATGGCATTGGCGTCGCCCGTCCTAGTTCTTCCCGCGCTTCAGCAGCACTGCAGGCTATGCGGCAATGCATCCCGAGACTTGCCAAGCTCTGCACCAGGAATCTTCGTACAATCTCGCTTTTCGCTGAAATCAGGACCCGCATCCCTTGTATGTCATGTTCCGGTGCCACCACAGCTTGCTTCTCAGCCGGCTGGTAAACAATGGTGAACCAGAATGTGGCGCCTTGCCCTGGCGCACTGACAATCCCAATCCTCCCCCCCATGAGCTCCACCAGTTGCTTGCAAATTGCCAGACCAAGGCCGGTACCGCCATATTGACGGGCAGTGGCACTGTCGGCTTGGACAAAAGAGTCGAATACATGAAGAGCAGCATTTTGGTTCATACCAATACCGGAATCGCTCACTTCGATCTTCAGACTGAAGTGCTCATCATTTTCCTTATTGCGAGAAATACGAACCGCCACCTGGCCGTGCCCGGTAAATTTCAAGGCATTGCCGACGAGATTGATCAACACCTGCCGCAAGCGCATCGAGTCGCCTTTGATCCGGTCCGGAACGTCGGCCGCCAACAGATATCCCAGATCCAGTCCCTTTTCCCGAGCCTGCTTGGCAAGCAGATCAAGAACTTCTTCTACCAGCTTGCGCAAGTCGAAATCGATTTCTTCCAAAACCAACTTGTTAGCTTCTATCTTGGAGAAATCGAGGACGTCGTTGATCAGATCGATGAGCGTATGCGCTGAACTCCAGGCCACTTCTACGCATTCCATTTGCGGCTTGCTGAGCTGCATTTCCCTTAGCATGTCTAGCATTCCCACCACGCCACTTAAAGGTGTGCGTACTTCATGGCTGACAGTGGCTGCGAACTGTGCCTTCATCATTGCCGCGTGCAATGCCTGGTCGCGCGACTGTTTCAACTCGAGCTCACGCTCTTCTAGCACTGCCATCATTTTATTGAATGCTTGGGCCATGTCTATGATGTCGCGCGGCCCATCGCGGGTTGCCCGCATACCGGACTCTCCAGCTTCAGCACGCCCCATCAGTTTGGACAACGCATTCAACGGGCGGAGCAAATTGCGCGCCAAAAGGCGCATGATGCCCAGTAAAATAAGAGCAAAGGAGAGCGTAATGATCAGATTGACCATCAGCAAGGAGAGCACCAAACGATTCATGGTCCCCTTGCCGAGCACGATATAGACATACCCAAGAAGTTGCGGTTTGCTCTCCTGTAGATCGAACGGTGACGCTACTTCGTGACCTTGATAGACCGGTGCGCCGAAGCGCCATTCCTTGTCGCTTTCTTGTTCCAGCATGGCCTTAGCCGGAGCGACACCTGGCAACATCTCTTGCTTCGGTTTGACTGTCTCGCCAGCCTTGGTTTCGAACAGCAAGACTTTGTGAGAGGTGTCGGTAATCTCCACCTGGAGCACGTCAGGAAATGCTAGCGTGGTAGCGACCTCTTCACGAACATTGTCTGCAGAATGGTAAAGCAAGGCCAAAGTACTCTGGCGTGCCAGATTCTCTGCGATATGCAGACCTTGCTCAACCTGATAGTCCCGCATGCTGCGATTGGTTTGCCAGGAATTCATCAAGGAGGAAAATAGCGCCAGGCCCAGGATTGAGATAGTAACAATCGCCATCAGCTGACGGCGGAACCCGGTACGGCGTAAATAGGCTTGCAACATAATGGACTCGCCAAGATGAGGAGGAAAGGCCATCACATACTGGCTGGCCGCGCGAATTAAATGAACAATTTCGTAAATTAAGGCTCTGGAAAAACGAAATCAAAACTGCGTTGTTGTTGATAATCGAGATCTACTCCAATGTGGCTGGCAGTGCGCAGATTGACTGCGGTTAGCACCTCGCGCAACGGCGACAAACCATGCTTGGGTGGGTCTCCAGATAGCGCCCCCAAGGCAGAATTGGCCAGATCGCGTCCAAGTCCCAGGTTATTAGGATACAAGGCGAACATCACGCCCTTTTTTACATGCAAGAAGCTGCTGGAAAAGACCGGCACCCCCCTGCTCCAGGATTCCTTTAGGACTAGCGGCAAAATTGTCTCGTCATCTACTGTGGTAGTATCCTGCGGAAGCCAGATCGCGTCCTGTCGGTTATCTGCTGTGGCGAAGGCAGCGTCATAGAGGTGTGCAGCGGAGGCTAGGTCATGCGCTTCGCGGGCGACCAGTTCCAGACCTTGCGCTTTGGCGGCCTCACGCGCCAGTTTAATCAGCCAATCGTTATGCTGCGGGTCATAAATCACGAACACCCTTTTAGTACCTGGCAACAGTTTCTTTAGTAGCGCGAACAACAGCGCAGGGTCTGGTGTTAAACTAATGCCGCTCAGGTTCCGATTCTCGCTTTGCGGCACTGACAGCACGCCACCAACCACCACCGCTATATCTGGATCAATCTCGGATGCGGCCTTTAATCCTTGGCGTCCTAGCGCTATCACCACTTTGACGCCACCCCGTGTCAACTGCGTGTTGAGATCGTTGGCATTGCTGTTTTGTCCAACGGGATAAGCGCCTATTTGCCCTCTAGCTTGTTCCTGAATACCTTCGATGATCTTGGCAAAAATACTGCGATAAGGTTCGGCAATGTCTGGATAAATGACCGCGATTGTGTTTTTTCCACTTAAGATTTCCTGCCGCTTTGGCATATTCAAGGTGACTAGGGTAGCGGTGATTATCGGCTTGATTTCAGGGCTCATAACCTGCATCTCGGCAGGGCTTTCGTGCAGGCCCTGTAAGCGTCTAACGTCGACGCCAGTACTCCTGTCAGAGTATTGATCGGTGCTTCCCTGAACTGCGTAACAGAACGTACATGTCATAAAAAGAAGCAAGCCGACTTCGATCCACGATATCGCTGCAAACGAAATTCTGGGTGACGAAATCAACACAGATAACTCACAGCTTGTGCTGAAACTGTACATAGAAAGTACGACCTGGAAGCGGTAAGTCGAAAGGAATATTGCCTGGGGCTAAGCTAGGATCACTGGCATTTCGATTAAACACGTTGAGCACCATTGCGCTGATACTCCAGTTACCAATCAATTTCTCCTTACGCAAATTTAGATCGATTGTCGTGTAATCGGGAATCTGGGGACGGGTATCGCCCGGTTGCCGCTTGCGGTCGACCACGCGATTCAAGGTGGCGCCAAGTTGCCATAGGGATGTGATGCGCCAGTCAGCGCGACCGAACCAACGCTGATGCGGTGCCAAACCGGCATCCTGACCTGTGGTCTGATCCGTGGAATGTTGCAACGAATAACTGCCGGAGAGTCGCAGATTGCGCGTAGCATCCCAAGTGCTCTCCAATTCCAGACCACGCCCGGTCTGGTCCCCGGTATTTTGTGCGGTCGAACCAGTCGACGGATCCGCGTTCGGCACAAATTGAATGATGTTGTGCATGCGGTAGTAAAACAAGCTCAGGTTAGTTTGCAGCGTCTGAGTAGGCTGCCATGCGAACGCCAGTTCGCGGGTAACGATGGTTTCTGGTTTGAGGTTGGGATTGCCGATCGTAACCGGATTATTGATGCTGTACTGCTCGGTAAATGACGGTGCGCGAAAGGCGCTGCCATATAAGGCCTTGATCGAAAAATTATAAGCAGCATCCCAGACCAGTGCCAGACGCGGATTAACTGTGCTGCCGACATCGGAGTAACGGTCCTCTCGCACTCCCGAAGTCAAGGTCCAGTCTTTCGCCAGCGTCCACTCGTCCTGCACAAATACATAGCTGATGGTGCGCTTGTGGGGAGTCAGGTAGACGTCGCTGGTGCCGCTGACATCAACTAGCCCTCCAAGCGGAACGAATTCAACTCCAACTCCGGGAATTGCCACGATCTTGAAATTTTTACTTTCGCTGGTCTGATACAGGTCTTCGATCCGATAGCCGGTGCCGAGCCGTATCCGATGTTTGTCGAAGCCGGTATAGAAGCCAGACAGGCTAAATTGACTGTCGCGTTCAGCGTGTCCCGGATTGCCGATCACGCCGTTCGGAAAAGCTCCGGCGAAAGCGCCTGGCGGAAACAGCGTCGTTGGCGGTGATGCCGGCAATTCGTTGACATTTTTCACCGATGCCTGCGCAGTGATATCCCAATTGCGAAAAAAATTTGGATTCGAATATGTTAAATCGGCATTCCAACGTTGCGCCCTGACTCGCGCATCTGGATCAAGACTGTTTGCCAATCCGACGCCAGTACCGGTTTCCTGATCTTGGTAAGCGGCGCGAAAAC
>Ga0206960_1088_pt1 | contig 23848 bp, 30 predicted proteins | sample Alteio_BWOrgHeat_29_FD_153255 | JGI IMG/M metagenome (GOLD analysis project Ga0206960, IMG submission 153255) | Enriched cells from forest soil in Barre Woods Harvard Forest LTER site, Petersham, Massachusetts, United States -... | ecosystem: Environmental > Terrestrial > Soil > Temperate forest >... | reverse complement strand
AATGGCGTTTAGCGCGTCCGTGCCCGGGCCGGGGATAGGCTCGGCGAGGTCGAAAATCGCCGGGTCTTCCTTCTGGCAAAAATACGGCCCCAAAAACAGCTCCGGCAGCAGCGCTACCTGCACGCCTTTGGATGCCGCTTCATCCAGCATAGCTGCGGCATGCGCGAGGTTTTCGGCGCGCGAATTTGTCATGCGCATCTGGATAACGCCGAGGGTAAATTTCTTGCTCATGCCGCCGCTCTAGCAAACCGGGCGCGGCGGAGCAAGTAAAATACTGCTATTTATTTGATTATTGGCCCGGCAGGTTCAAATTCACGTGGCGCAGGCGTTGCACGGTGGGCACCAGGCCAGCCACCGTACCGCAGCTGGCGCCCAGATTGGCCACATGCGAGCTCATGGCGGTGCTGCAACCGCCTTCGGCTAGCACGTCGGCTGTCTTGTAATCGCGGTCGAAGGTGCTGTTGGGAATGACGAAGCTAGGTCCTGTATAGGCATCCACGGTCATGGTGCCGGTGAGGTAATGGAACGTGTAGTTGCCTGCCACGCCGCCGCTGGCGGTGATGGCGTAATTGCCGGGTATTGAGGACATATCGGCGGTGGTGCTAAAGGTCGGCACGGCGCCGAGGAAGGTGATGTTTTCGCCCGTCACGAAGCCGGTGATGGAGCCGGTGAGGGTCGGGTTGGCGTGAGCCTGCAGGCGGGTGAAGCTGTCGGGCTGTACGGTCAGCTCAGCAGCGGTGATGTTGGCGGTGGTGCTGGCGCTGGCGGAGGTGAGCGTATAGTTGCTCGCATCGGCGCCGCTGATGCTGATGCCGGTGACATTCACGGTTTTACCGTTGCCGACGTTTTTATTCGTAAACAGCTCTGAGGTGTCGCTTAAGTTCACCGTATCGCCGGCGACTTTGTTGCTGGAGAGCGTGACGCTCTCGGCAAGCGTGCCGTCATAGGTTTTATCAATGCCGGTGGCGGAGACGGTGATGTTACGAGTGTTGATATTCGCGGTGTCGCTTACTGGCTGGCCGGTGAGCACGTAGTTGCCGGCGGCGGAGCCACTCAGGCCGTATTACGAGAAATATTATTTCACGCCGGGCGACCTCGGGTTCAAAGCGTTTGATACTGCGCGCGCAAAAATCGGCACGCTGGTGTGCTGGGACCAATGGTACCCCGAAGCCGCCCGCCTCACTGCTATGCAAGGCGCTGATATTTTATGCTACCCCACAGCTATCGGCTGGCACCCGGCGGAGAAAGCCGAGTTCGGCGCCGCACACCGCGAAGGATGGATTGCCGTGCAGCGCGGCCATGCCATCGCCAACGGCATCTATGTCGCGGCGGCGAATCGCATTGGCCATGAAGCGGGCGTTGGGTATCAAACGCTTTGACCCGTTCGGCCGCTTGCTCGCGCAGGCCAGCACGGACAAAGAAGAAATCATTATGGCCGAAATCGACACCGCAAAAATCGAAACAACCCGCCGCCACTGGCCGTTTTTCCGCGACCGCCGCATTGACGCATTTGGTGATTTGACGAAGCGGTTTTCATAAGATGCCCACCCCTTACCTCATGCCCGCCGAATGGGAGCGCCACGCCGCTATGTGGCTCGCCTGGCCGCATTACCGGGCGGATTGGCCGGGAAAGTTTTCGCCCATTCCGTGGGTGTATGGCGAGATCGTGCGGCATATCGCGGCACGGGAAAAAGTGAATCTGCTGGTGCGCAATGCCGCTGAGGAAAAAGCGGTGCGCAAGGTGCTCGAAAGCGCGCATGCAAAGCTGAGCAACGTGAAATTCTTCCACATCCAAACCAACCGTAGCTGGCTACGCGACAGCGGGCCGATTTTTGTGCGCGGGCCCAAAGGCAAAACGATTATGGATTTTGCCAGCCGCGGCTGGGCAAAGTATCCCAATTATAAACTCGACAACAAAATCCGCGAGAGCATCAACGAAACGCTCAAACTGCCGCTCATCAAACCGATGCACAAAGGCCGCCACGTGGTGCTGGAGGGCGGCGGCATTGACGTGAACGGCAAAGGTTCGCTGCTTACCAGCGAAGAGTGGCTGCTCTCCGACGTGCAAGTGCGCAACCCCGGTTTTACGCGCGAGGATTATGAGGAGATTTTCGAAAAATACCTCGGCGCGACCAACACGATCTGGCTGGGCGACGGCATTGTGGGCGACGACACGCATGGGCATATCGACGATCTGGCGCGGTTTGTGAGTCCGTCGGCCGTCGTGACGGTGGTCGAGCGCGACAAGAAAAGCCCGAACCATGCGGCGCTGGCGGATAATTTGAAGCGCCTCAAGCGCGCGCGAGACGAGCGCGGCCGCCAGCTCGACGTGATCGAGCTGCCCATGCCGCAAACGCTGTATTTTGAAGGCCAGCACCTGCCGGTGTCTTACGCCAATTTCCTAATCCTAAATGACTGCGTGCTGATGCCTACCTTCAATGACAAATTGGACCGCATCGCGCTGAACACGCTCGCGCAATGTTTCCCCAAACGCGAAGTGATTGGCATTCACGCGGTGGATTTGATTCTCGGCCTTGGCACGCTGCATTGTTTGAGCCAGCAGGAACCGGCGTAGTTTCATTATTCCATCTTCTTCTCCAAGTTCCGCCCAAACGGGCGTGGGTGCACCCAACGTTTACCGCCTTCCGGCGCGGTAGTATCTTGCAACTCCGCATCCGGCATGCCTGTTGCGCATGAGTATGTATATGCTTCGCAAGCGAAGCGGTGGGGGATATTCCCCCAAGCCCCCTCGCTTCGCGCCGCTACTCAAAACCTGCGGTGCAGGCCACATACCCACCGCAAGCCCGACGAGCTCGTCTGCAGATCAACCGAATCCGGAATTATCGGTTTCAACGGTGATTTTATGAGGTTTGGGGTGTCCCGGAAGGGGAAAAAGTGATGGATGGCTAAAAAATTTCAGCCTATTGCGCCGCCGCAGGCAACACCCGGCTATAGACACCGATTTTTTCTACTGTTTCCGCCTTGATGGCGCGGTCTTTGAAAAAGGAATTGTCTACTTTTCCGTACACGGTCACCACATCGCCGCTGATAATGCGGTTGCTCTCGGGGATTTTAATATCGGTGGCATCCACCTGAATCGTGCCGCCTTCATAATGCAAGGTGAAGCTGCCCGCATAGGCCACGCCGCCGACAATTCCCGTCAGGGCGATCTGGCCATTGAGAAAAAGCGAGGGCTTGGCGACGCTGATAATGGCGGGCACTTCCTCTCCCTCGGCGGCGGGGCGTTTGTAAAGCACGACGTAATCATCGGTAATGTGCAGGATCGAGGAAACCAGAATCTGCCGTTTGGTGAACCAGCTATTGTCTATCTTGCCGGTAACAGTGACCCGATCACCGCGTTTTATTTTGCGGCCGCTTTTTTTAAGTAGCTCGTGCAGCGCATCGTCGTAATCAATTTGCGTAATGCCGTTGCCGTAATCCAGCTCGAAGCGATCATTATCCAGAATTTTTGAAACCGTGCCGGAAAGCGTGACGTAGCCATATTGGCCTTTAACATAACTGGCCGCGGTTCGGCCGGTAACAATGTTTGTACCTGAATTGGGCGAGGATTCCGCGAGAGCAGGAATTGCATAATGTAGCCCTATAACCGCCATCACTATCCAAGCGGCATAGCTCCAGGTTTTTCCATTCCGACAGGCATGGGCCATAGGCGCATCTTAGGCGACCTCTAACAATACCGCAACTTTGGAGAGCGGCAGGGTTACGATAAAATGCGAGCCGATGCCCGGCCAGCTTTTTACCGTGATATCGCCGCGCATCAAATGCGCCAGGTCGCGGCTAATGGAAAGCCCCAGGCCCGTGCCGCCATAGTGCCGGCTAATGCCGGAATGAGACTGCGCATATTGTCCGAAATTACGTTCAAGCTGGTCTTGGCGGATCCCGATGCCGGTATCCACGATCGTGATGGAGAGCTGGTCGGCCCCATCCAGCCCGGTGACCACGTTTACATAGAGCATGACGTACCCTTTTTCGGTGAATTTTACGGCGTTGCTCAAAAGATTGAGCAGAATTTGCGAAAGACGCAGCGGATCGCCCATGCATTCCGCCGGAACATTATTGCCGATGCTCATCTGCAGGTTGAGGCCCTTGGCCGAGGCTTTGGTGCTTATGATGTTGAGCGCGGAGCGGATGACTTTCAGTATATCGAAACGGATATGCTCCACTTCCATTTTACCGGCGTGTATTTTCGAGGAATCCAGCAAATCGTTAAGCAGCCCAACCAGCATGTTGGAGCTGTCGTTGAGCATGGCCGCGCATTCGCCGCGTCTTTTGGGGTTGCAATCCGGGCTGGCAAGGATGTTGGCAAGGCCGATAATGGCGCTTAAAGGCGTGCGGATTTCGTGGCAGATGGCCATGAGGAAATCCGTATCTTTCAATCTCGAGGGCGGCGAATTCGTAACAAGCGAATTCGTAATAGGAAAATCCGTAAGGAATGAACTAGCAGGAAATTCTTTGGCTTGCGCGGCTAAATGCATATATATCTCCCCGTGTTATAGATATTTTGGCATATTGGGCTGCTACCTGATTTTTTTAGCGCTATTCAACAGTTGTGCTGATATAGTCATCGTTCAGCTAAGCATATTTTGCCCAGTCGTCGACTATTACACCAAGTCCATGACCGGGATTTTGACCTGTATCAAAAACCCATAAAGAAAATCACTTTTTGACTTAAATCAAAAATTTGAGGCAAAGCTATTGTATAGTGCTGTGCGATTTTTCAGATAGGCCGCCAATGATAAAGACCATAACGACAATCCGAGAACAGAAAGCTGATGCAATGCAGTATAAATCGCTCGCTTTCTTCAAAAGCCTCACCCTGTTTGCAGGTTTAGCCGATGACGACTTAGCGCGCTTTATGAATGCTGCCCAATGTAAGGATTACAGAAAAGGGCAGATGCTGTATATGGACGGCACGCCCGCGCATTATTTTTATATTATTTGCAATGGCTGGCTCAAATTGTTCCACACCACGGTGGATGGCGATGAAGTGAGCCTGGCCATGCTCACCAAAGATAATATTACGGGTGAGAATGCAATTTTTGAAAAGGACCGCTTCACCAGCAGCGCGCAGGTGGTTGAAGACGCGCAAATCCTGAGCATTCCGCTGATTCTGCTTAAGGAAGAGCTGCGCGCAAACAACCAATTGGCATTGAACATGCTGGCTTCCATGGTGCAATACCAACGCCGCCATGAGCTGCAATTGGAGCAGTATTTTCTCTATAGCGCGCCGCAGCGCATCGGCTGCTTTCTTCTGGGCTTATGCCCAGTGCTGGAACAAAAAGACGGCGTGGTGCTGAACCTGCCTTACGACAAATCACTGATCGCCTCGACGCTCGGTATGAAAGGGGCGACCTTCTCACGAGCGCTGAATATATTGCGTGAGGAAACCGGCATTCACATCACCGGCACGCGCGTCACCATCGATGCTATGGAGCGGCTACTGAAATTCGTGGATGGCTGCTATGCACCGCATATACCTACGCCAAGCTAGACCGACCCTAAAATAGGTTTCAACCAGCCCCATTCGAGCTTGGCGGGATTTTCGATATAATCCTTTGGATTGTCCACCACGCGTTTGAGGTACTGATAGGTGAACGGCCAGGCTTCTTCCGGCGGAAGCACTTTTTTCTCCACGATTTCGATTTTCATGTCAGGCGTCAGGCGCAGCATGAAGGCCGCTTTGGGCCGGTCATCGTAGATAATGGCCTCTACTTTCATCCCATCGTCCAACGCCTTCACGCGCGCGCCCCAAATTTCCGTATAGGGGAACTTGCCTTTGTTTTTCTCAATGGCTTGGTTGCATATCTCCAGATATTGCTGGAATACGCGTTCGTATTCATGCGCTTCAATAGTTGGCAGTGCGGGTTTCATACCATGTTCTCATCAAATTATTTATATAGTTATAGCACTGTAAGAGGATCATGTTTTGATGTGCATCAAAATGCCAGCGTGAAATTTGGGATACACATTGTGACCAACTAGAGGCGTGGTTTTAGAAATCTAGAGGGCGTACGGGATCACGATCGTAAACAACAAGCCCCTCGTTTTATTAACAACATATTCAGGAGTAATGTATGAGATATTTAACCACATCCACGCTGGTCATTCTGGCGCTTGCAATGAGCGCGTGTACGGGTCCTGCCGGTCCACAGGGGGCCACTGGCAACCAGGGAAATACTGGTTATACGGGAGCTACGGGCAGGCAGGGCAATACAGGATATACGGGTGACACAGGAGCCACCGGCAATCAGGGCAATACAGGATATACGGGCGCCACCGGAGATGCAGGAGCAACCGGAGATACAGGCGCGACGGGCGCCACCGGAAGCAAGGGACGCACGGGCGCTAAAGGCAATACAGGCTCTGGTAGCGACACTACCGTGATTGTGCGCTAAATAATTCATTACGCGTGATACGATAAACTAGGGCCGGTCAGATAAGAAATTATCTGGCCGGCCCTTTTATGTAGTGATTTGAAGTCACTTCATCGGTCTTGATTAGCGTATTATTTTTCTGATTTCGGATGGTCTATCCGGCGGTGCCGGTCTGCATCCTGGCTATGGGTTTCGTCAAACACTGTGGAATCTTTTTCCGGTGTTTTTATAGCCGGCACGGGCGCGGCCGGTTTGTTTTTTTGTTCTATGGGCTTTGACATATATTACCTATAAACGGTCAGCAGGTTTGGAGCCGTTGAGATGCTCCTTGCGCACCTCGTCTCTTATATCCGGCGGCGGATAGTGCTGCTTCTCCGACTTTTCTTTATTTTGTATTTGTTTGGAAAGCATATCCGTCAATTCTGGACTCATCTTGCTCCCATCATTATGCGAGTGGGATTGTTTTTTACTGGTCATAATGCACTCCTTATGTGTTTTGCCTAAGCAGCGATAGGCTGCGAATCCGCCGGGGAGCCTGCGCAACATGTGGCGCAGCGGCGGCATATTTCGGCGCAATGAAGCATTTCCGCGCCGCCGATGCGCTCGCATGAATCGGCGCAAGCGGCACATATCTGCGCGCAGACGCCGGCCACCTCATTATACATCGAGGAACGGCGCGTCATGAAATCTGCCGTGGTCTGGCAGATGGCAATGCAATCCATCATGAGTTTTACATGCCGCTCTTCGGCATGCCTGCCGCCCATCTCCAGACAGAGATTAAACAGCGTTTCCTGGCATTCGTTCCGGCAATCCCAGCAGGCTTGAATGAATTGGCGTCTTTGTTCCGCATCGTGATACATATAGTAGCCCTTTCCTATTGGCCTTATGTGTACTTGGGATGAGATCAATATAGTGTGTGGTTTGCGGCGTATTTATATTGTTTTTGCATAATGAATTTGCTTACGCGGCACACTTTACTTTTAGGTAACGTAGCGGCCCCTTCGTCGAGGCCGCTACGGTAGCGTAGTTATTTCTTGTCGCTGCTAGAAGCAGGTTTGTTCGCTTCGTCTTTTTTCGCGTCCTTATTGACTTCCGGGCCTGCTGCGGCAGGAACATTGATCGCGGTGTCTTCTTTTTTAGGAGCGGGTGAATTTGTCATAAAAGCTCTCTTTCAGTTGCATTCAAAAAATATTGAATGGAGAGGGAGTATACGCCTAATCGACCCGCATAGATACGATTATCTATTTGAAATATTTGTATATTTTATTACCCGCTTCTTTCATATAAAGCGGTCGGTTGGGTTTGAAGCACATCAAGTGCGAAAGAGAGAAGATAGAAAATACCGTAAGATAATTCTTCACTAAGCCGCCCGGCGGCACTAACACTGTTTGATGCCGATCTATCTCCCCATTGCCGAGCTGTCGGTGAATTTGTTTACGCTGCTCGGCCTTGGCGCCGGCGCGGGGTTGTTGGCGGGCATGTTTGGCGTGGGCGGCGGGTTTGTGCTGGCGCCGCTGCTGATTTTCATCGGTATCTCACCGGCGGTGGCAGTGGCCGCCTCGACCAACCAGATTCTGGCCTCCTCGCTCTCCGGTTTCCTGGCCCATTTCCGGCGCAGCAACGTGGATTTCCGCATGGGCAATATGCTGATGATAGGCGGCCTCACCGGCTCCACGCTTGGCATTTTCGTCTTCCGCTATTTCCGCTCCACCGGCCAGATCGACCTGCTGGTAACGCTGGCTTATGTATTTTTCCTCGGCAGCGTGGGCGCGCTGATGGGCCGCGAAAGCTTCTATACGCTGCGCGGCAAAACACCGCCCAAGCGCAAAAAAATGCGCTGGCGCGACCAACTGCCGCTGCAAATGAATTTCCCGCGCTCGGAGACGCGCCACAGTATGCTGCTGCCGCTGCTGATCGGCGCGGGCGTGGGCGTGCTGGTGTCGCTGCTGGGCGTAGGCGGCGGGTTCTTCCTGGTGCCGGCGATGATTTATCTGCTCGGCCTGCCCACGGCGCTGGCGGTGGGCACCTCGCTCTATCAAACCGTATTCGTCACCGCCAATGTGACCATGTTACAGGCCCTCACCACGCAGACGGTGGATGTGGTACTGGCCGTGCCGCTGCTGATCGGCGGCGTGGCGGGCGCGCAGGCGGGCACGCGGCTGGGCGCGAAACTGCCGTCCGAACATGTGCGTGGAGCGCTGGCGCTGATCGTGCTGGCGGTGGCGCTGCGGCTGGCTTACGGCCTGTTCGTGCCGCCCGCCAATCCGTTTTCGGTGGTAGTGCAATGAGAAAACTCTCTTCTTTAGCTCTCCCCTTGTGGGAGAGCGGGCGAGACCAAGCGCACTTGCGCGCCGGTCGAGCCGTGAGGGGTAGCAAAATGCTTTTGCATTTTGCGTTGCGTGCGCTGCACGCAAGCCCCCCCTCCCTAACCCTCCCCCACAAGGGGGGAGGGAATAAGAGATGGCGCTATGGACTGATAACCGCCCTTCTCCTCGCCCTACCCGCTCACGCAGCGCCGGTGGTGGCGGATTTGTCTACCTATCGCATCGCCATTGATTCCAATTTTTCGGGCATACGCGTGTTTTTGTTTGGTGCGCGCAACGACGCGGGGGAAGTGGTGGTGGTGATTCGCGGCCCGGCGCGGCAGTTTATCGTGCGCGAAAAGCAGCGCGTGGCGGGCATGTGGATGAACCGCGAGCAATTCACCTTCCATGACGTGCCGGGCTTTTATGCCATCGCTGCCGATAAGCCACTCACCGAGATGGGCGCGGATACTATTATGAAAGCCCTGGCCATCGGCCCGAATGCGGTGATTCCAAACGCGGGGGCGGATGCGCCTTTGCGCGCGCCGTTTGCCGATGCGCTGCTGGCGTATCAACAGGCGCGCAATCTCTACCCGCAGCCGCTTCAGCTTTCCTTCATGGGTGACACACTGTTTAAAACCGTCATCCCCTTCCCCGACACGATTCCGCGCGGCGCGTATACGGCGGAGATTTATCTGCTCACGGGCGGCGTGCTGACCGGCATGCAGGTGCTGCCCATCCGCGTTGAGAAGAGCGGGTTTGATGCGGCGGTGTATGATTTTGCGCATATGCACCCGCTGCGCTACGGCGCGCTCTCTATTCTGCTGGCGCTCACCGCGGGCTGGGCGGCGGACCGTATCTTCCGCCGCGCCCGCCGCGCACCGAAAGCGGTTTAGATGCTTGGTGAGCTGGGTTTGCTTTGCGTAATTGTGGCGTTTGCCTGCACCCTCGCCTGTGCCTTGTTTTTAACCACGTCTAAGCGCGGTGATTATGCGGGACTGATTGCAGGCTGCCTGCGCGTTGCAGCGGCGCTGACACTGGGCGCGCTGACGGCGCTGATGGGGGCGCGGGTGTGGGATGATTTTTCGGTATCCGCCGTAGCCGCGCACTCCAACCGCGCGCTGCCGCTGCTGTATAAAATCGCAGGTAGCTGGGGCGCGCATGAGGGATCAATGCTGCTATGGTGCGCGGTGATGGCGTGTTTCGCGGCGGTGCTGTCGCGGCAGGCGAGAAATGAACTGGTGCTGACCGCGCTATGCGTGCAGGCGGCGTTGCTGGCGGGCGCGCTGGCGTTTGTGTTGTTCGCCTCCAATCCATTTACGCGCCAGATTCCGCCGCCGCTGGACGGGCAAGCGCTGACGCCGCTGTTGCAAGATGTCGCGCTGGCCGCGCACCCGCCGATGTTATACCTCGGCTATGTTGGCTTCTCGGTGGTGTTTTCGCTGGCCTGCGCGGGGCTGTGGCATAAGCGGCTGGATAGCGATTGGGCGCGCATGGCCAGGCCGTGGATCTGCGTTCCCTGGGCGGCGCTGACGCTGGGCATTGGCCTGGGCAGCTGGTGGGCTTACCGCGTGCTGGGCTGGGGCGGGTTTTGGTTTTGGGACCCGGTGGAAAATGCCTCGCTGCTGCCGTGGCTTGCTGGAACGGCGCTGCTGCATGTCAGCCGCGTGCTGGAAAAACGCGGCATGCTGGCAGCAGCTACCGCGCTGCTGGCGATTCTTACCTTTGCGATGAGTTTGATCGGCACGTTTCTGGTGCGCTCGGGCCTGGTGACCAGCGTACATAGTTTTGCCAGCGACCCGGCGCGGGGGGCGTATATTTTGGGGTATTTCGCCGTGAGTGTCGGCGGCGCGCTGACGCTGTTTGCCTGGCGCGCGCCGGGGGGCCCGCGCCCGCAGCCGCTTTCGCGCGAAGGCGTGATGCTGATGGGCGCCGTGCTGCTCGGCATCGCTTGCGCCACTGTGCTGCTCGGCACGCTCTACCCCATGCTCGCCGAATGGCTGGGTGAAGGTGGCATCGCGGTCGGCGCACTGTATTTTCAGATGACGGTACTGCCAGTGCTGGGCCTATGTGTGGTGCTGGCAGGATTGGCACAGCGTCTGCGCTGGGAGCGCGATAATTTTTCGCGGCTTGCGCCGGCGCTGGTGAACCCGGCCTTGGCGACGCTTGCTGGTGGGCTGATCGTGCTGACGCTGGCCACGCGGGAAGTGGCGCTGGCGGCGGTTTGCATAGCGCTTGCCGTATGGATGGTAGCGGCGCTGCTATTTCGGCCACGTGCACGGCTTTCCGTCATGCTGGCGCATGGCGGAGCGGCGTTGGTGATTCTAGGTATGGTAGGCGCGGGCCTGTGGCAAAGCGCAGCCCACGGCGCGCCGGGGCAGGCACTGAAGCTGGGGCCATATACGGCGATTTATGAGGGCATGGAACCCGTGCTTGGCCCAACCTATCACGGCCAGGGCGCGCGCTTGCGCATTGAAGATGCGCATGGCATGGTGCTGGGCAGCCTCACGCCGCAGCTGCGCATGTATGACGGCGGCGAGCATGTGGCAACGCCCGCCATCTTGCCGCGGCTGTGGGGTGATATTTATGCCGTGGCGACGCCGGAAGGCGTGGAGCTGCGCCTGGAGCCGCTGATTTATGCGCTCTGGCTGGGCTGCGCGCTGGCGGCATCGGGCGGGTTGCTTGCACTGCGAAGGAGATGAATATGGCACTGCCGGATGTAATACAGATAATACGCGAGCACGTGCGCACCATTCCCCCCCGCATGATTCCGCTGGCCATCGCCATCGGCCTTGGCCTGGTCATGGCGCTGTCGCTGCTGCTGCCGCACCGCGCGCCGCCCTCACCGCTGGTTGGCCGCATTCTGCCTTCGTTCATGCTGCCGCGCGTTGATGACATCCACAAATCGCTCATGCCGCGCGATTTTTATGGGCAGCCGGCGCTGCTGAATGTGTTCTCCTCGTGGTGCGTGCCCTGCCGCGCCGAGCAGCCGCTGCTGATGCAGCTATCGGGCAAAGTGCGCATCTACGGCATCGCCTGGCGCGACACGGCGGAGAATGTGAGCGCGTATCTCTCCGAAACCGGCAACCCGTATCAGGCCGTGGCGCTGGATAAAATCCCCGTCACCACGGTGACACTGGGCATTTTTGGCGTGCCAACGACCTATCTGGTCGATGAAAAAGGCGTGATCCGCGCCAAATGGGACACGCCGCTGGATCAGCAAATGATTGATAAAGAATTGCTGCCGAAACTGGAAGAGATTCAGGCGAATGCGAAAAAGTAGTTTTGATTTACGCTCAGCGGCTTCGCCGCTTGGCGCCGCTGGGGCTGCGCTCGCCTTGCTCGCCAGTCCTCGCTTTGCTCGTCCGTTTATTCTTATTATGGCTATTTTTTTAATCGCCGCCGCACCGCTGCCTGCGAAGGAAGAAGCGCGGGCGCAGGCGCTGTTTCATCAGCTGCGCTGCGTGGTGTGTAAGGGCGAGTCGGTGGCGGAGTCCTCGGCGGAGGTGGCGGCGGATATACGGGCGATGGTGCGTACGCGCATCGAAGCGGGCGATAGCGACGAGCAGATCACGCAGACGCTGGTTTCCACCTACGGCACGCAGGTGCTGATGCGCCCGCCCCTGGCGCGCGGCACGCTGCCGCTGTGGCTTGCGCCGCTTTTATTATTGGCTATGGGCGGCGGGCTGTTGTTTGCGTATTTCAAACCGGCGCGCGCCTCGGCATGAAACGCTACGTCATTATATTCATCGGGCTAATGTCCGCCGCGCTGTACGACCTGCTGGGCAATGCGCCGCGCTTGCAGGAGATCGCACAGTGGCAGGCGCGCATCATTGAGGCACGCGACATACAAACGCCCACCGCTTGGGCGGAGCTCGGCCGCGCTTATATGCAAGCCCGCGATTTTGCGGATGCGGCGCAGGCGTATAAACAAGCAGTCGTGCACTCCGGCGGTGCGGTGGACTTGATTTTGCGTTATGCCGAGGCGCTGATTTTTGCAGCGGATGGAAATGTAACCGACGATGCCGCTCGCGCGCTGGACGCCGTGTTGCAACAGGGACCGAATGACGAGGCACGTTATTTCTCTGCCCTGCGCAAATTGCAGCAAGGCGATACGCAAACCGCCATGCGCGACATGAAAGCGCTCTATCGCTCGCTGCCGCAAGACGCGCCGTTGCGCCATATTATTAATCGCCAGATCGGGCGGGAGTAGTATGTCATCCCGAGCGCAGCCGAGGGATCCTTTCACTAACGAGAAGAAAAAGATCCCTCGGCTGCGCTCGGGATGACAGGTGCTTTGACAAGCGATGCGCATAGCGCTATAACGCCCGCCATGAGTATTTTCTATGCGGTACTCGGCCTAGCGCTCTTTGCATTCGTAGGTGGGTTCGCCGCTCTTTGCCACCATTTGCAGGATTGAGCCTATGACGCTGTGGTATGTGCTGCTGGCGGCAGTCGCCCTTGTGCTTGCGGCGTATCTGCTCATCGCGCTGCTGAAACCCGAATTGTTTCCGTAAGAATCATGGCCGAAATCATCGTCACGTTGCTGGTCACGCTGCTGTGCTTCAAACCGCTGGGCAAATATATGGCGCGGGTGATGAACGGTGAACAGGTGAAGCTGGCGCGGGCGTTTGGCTGGCTGGAGCGCGGCATGTACCGCGCGGCGCACATCAACCCGCAGGCAGAGATGGATTGGCGCGGTTATGCGCTGCAACTGATCGTGTTCAGCACGGGCGGGTTTTTGCTGCTGTATATATTGCTACTGCTGCAAGGCTTGCTGCCGCTTAATCCGCAAAGTTTTGCAGGCTTGTCGCCGGACACGGCGTTTAATGTGGCGGCAAGTTTTGTTACGAATACCAATTGGCAGAGTTATTCGGGCGAAGCAGCACTGAGTTATTTCAGCCAGATGGTGGGGCTGGCAGTGCAGCATTTTCTCTCAGCGGCGGTGGGCATTGCCGCAGCCTGCGCGCTGTTCCGCGCGCTGGGGCGCCGGGAAACCAAGACGATCGGCAATGCGTATGCGGATCTCACGCGCGCGACGCTCTATATATTGCTGCCGCTGTCCCTCGTGTTCGCCTGCGCGCTGGCAGCGCAGGGCGTGGTGCAGAGCCTCTCGCCCTATGTCACCGCGACTGGTCTGGAAAATGGCACGCAGCTGATTCCGCAAGGCCCGGCGGCTTCGCAAGTGGCGATTAAAATGCTGGGCTCCAACGGCGGCGGGTTTTTTAACGCCAACGCCGCGCACCCGTTTGAAAACCCGACGCCGCTGACCAATGTATTGCAGCTTATCTCCATGCTGCTCATCCCCGCCGCGCTGATTTATACGTTCGGTGTCATGGCCGGTGACCGCAGGCAGGCCTGGGCGCTGCTGGCGGCGGTGTTGCTGCTATTCGCGCCGCTCTCGGCGCTGTGCATCTGGCAGGAGCACCAGCCGAACCCGGCTTTCAAGGAATTGGGACTCGATCAATCGGCGGGAAATATGGAAGGCAAAGAGACGCGCCTGGGCGTGGATGCTTCGGCCTTCTGGGCCGCCGCTACAACTGCTACCGCTAACGGCTCCAGCAACGCCGCGCATGATTCGTTCATGCCGCTCGCTGGCCTCGCGCCGCTGCTGCTGATGCAGATGGGCGAAGTGGTGTTCGGCGGCGTGGGCTCGGGCGCCTATGGCTTGCTGATGTTTGTCCTCGTCGCGGTGTTTCTGGGCGGGCTGATGGTGGGGCGCACGCCGGAATATCTGGGCAAAAAAATCGGGCCGTTTGAAATGAAAATGGCTTCGCTCGCTATTATCCTGCCCTGCGCGCTGACACTGATCGGCACAGCGGTTTGCGTACTGAGCAGCGCGGGTCAGGCGGGCATCACCAACCCCGGCGCGCAAGGGTTCTCCGAAATTCTCTATGCCAATACCTCCGCCGCCGCCAATAACGGCAGCGCCTTTGCCGGGCTGAACGCCGCTACGCCGTTTTATAACACCGTGCTGGGCGTGGTGATGATACTCGGGCGTTTTCTGGTGATGATTCCGGCGCTGGCCGTAGCAGGCGCGCTGGCGGCAAAAAAACATGTGCCGCATTGCGCCGGTACGCTGCCCACCCACACGCCGCTCTTCGTAACACTGCTGGCCGGCGTTGTGCTGCTGCTCGGCGTGCTGAGCTACGCGCCCGCGCTGGCGCTGGGGCCGGTGGCGGAACATTTGCGGCTTTATTCGGGGCATTAAACAATGGAAGACAGCGCGCACCTCTCCTGGAACACGATTTTCGAAGCGCTGCTGCGTTCATTCACCAAGCTCGACCCGCGCACCCAGCTGCGCAACCCGGTGATGTTCGTAGTGTTCATCGCCGCCGCGGTGGTGACGCTGCTATGGGTGCAAAGCGTGCTCACCGGCACCGCGCCGGACAGCGAGCCGAACTGGTTCGTGCTGGCACTTGCCGCGTGGCTGTGGTTCACCGTACTGTTCGCCAATTTCGCCGAGAGTATCGCCGAAGGAAAAGGCAAGGCGCAGGCAGCCAGCTTGAAATCGCTACGCCGCGAGGTGAAAGCCCGCCGCCTGCGCAGCCGCAATAACCGCGCCGACTACACCGTGCTCAGCGCTTCCGAGCTACGCAAGGACGATCTGGTGATTGTCGAAGCGGGGGATTTTATTCCCGGTGACGGGCAAGTACTGGAGGGCATCGCCTCGGTGGATGAAAGCGCCATCACGGGCGAATCCGCCCCCGTCATTCGCGAATCCGGCGGCGATTCGGACGCCGTGACCGGCGGCACGCGCCTGCTATCGGATTGGCTGGTGATCCGCATCGGCGCCAACCCGGGCGAATCGTTCCTCGACAAAATGGTTGGGCTGGTAGAAGGCGCCAAGCGCCAAAAAACACCCAATGAAATTGCGCTTAGCATTCTGCTGGCCGCACTCACGCTGATTTTCCTGCTAGCCATCGCCACGCTGCTGCCCTTCTCTATCTATGCCGCGGCGCATGCGAACGCGGGCAGCCCTGCGGGCATCGCGGTGCTGATCGCGCTGCTGGTGTGCCTGGCGCCGACCACGATTGGCGGGCTGCTGTCAGCCATCGGCATTGCAGGTATGAACCGGCTGCTGAAGGCCAACGTCATCGCTATGAGCGGCCGGGCGGTGGAAGCAGCGGGGGATGTGAATGTGCTGCTGCTCGACAAAACCGGCACCATCACCCACGGCAACCGCCAGGCCGAAGAATTCCTGCCCGCTGAAGATACAGATGCAAAAATTTTGGCCGAGGCGGCGCTGCTGGCGTCGCTCGCTGACCACACGCCGGAGGGCAAAAGCATCGTCGGGCTGGCGTACCGTAAATATGGGCTGGAGCGCCGCCATATGGAGCCGGAGGGCGCCGAGCATATTCCCTTCTCCGCCGAGACACGCCTGAGCGGCGTGACTTTCGGTGGCCGCACCGTGCTCAAAGGCGCGGCGGATGCCATCGCCGCGCATTTGAAAAAATCCGAGGTGGAAATTCCGGCCGATGTAAGCAAATCAGTGGAATTGGTGGCGCGCCAAGGCGGCACGCCGCTGGTGGTGATCGACGACACAAAAGTGCTGGGCGTCGTGCATTTAAAAGACATTGTGAAAGCCGGTATCAAGGAACGCCTGGCGGATTTGCGCAAGATGGGCATTAAAAGTGTGATGATTACCGGTGACAACCCCCTTACCGCGGGCGCCATCGCCGCCGAAGCGGGCGTGGATGATTACCTCGCCGAGGCAACGCCGGAAGCCAAACTCAAGCTCATCCGCAAGATGCAGGCAGGCGGGGAGATGGTGGCCATGGTCGGTGACGGCACGAATGATGCGCCGGCGCTTGCGCAGTCCGACGTGGCGGTGTGCATGAATTCCGGCACGCAGGCGGCTAAGGAAGCGGCCAATATGATTGACTTGGATTCAGACCCTACCAAGCTCATCGAGATTGTGGAGATCGGCAAGCAGTTGCTTATCACGCGCGGCGCGCTGACCACCTTCTCTGTGGCTAATGACGTGGCGAAATATTTCGCCATCATCCCCGCCGCGTTCACCACGACTTATCCTGCGCTGGCTTCCCTCAACGTAATGCACCTCACCACGCCGCGCTCGGCTATTCTGGCGGCGGTGATTTTCAATGCGCTGATTATCGTCGGGCTGATTCCGTTGGCGCTGCGCGGCGTGAAATACCGCCCGGCGGGCGCCGCCTCGCTGCTGCGCCGCAATTTACTGATATATGGCGGCGTGGGCATCATTGCGCCGTTTGCCTGCATCTGGGTGATTGACCGCGTGCTGGCGGCGGTGGGGCTGGTATGAAGTTATTATTCCCTCTCCCTGTAAGGTGGGGGTTAGGGAGGGGGTGTTGCGCTTGTGGTGCAAACTTTCAACGCTTTCACCCCCTCCCGGTTTTCCTAAGATTTGCGAAGCGGCAAATCTAAGAAAAACCGCCCTCACCCTCCCTTGTCCGCCGAAGCTCCGCCTGTGAACAATGTATTTCTTACGGATTATCGAGCGAAGGCGGAAGGGTGAGGGGAAGAAATAATAACGCGGTAAAGGAAACACAAACCATGATCCCCATTACCTCGCTTTACATCGCCCTCTGCGCGCTCATGCTGGTCGCCTTAAGCGCACTCGTCATTCGCCAGCGTTACCGCTCGCAGATCGCCATTGGGACGGAAGCGCCGAGCCTGGCCCGCGCCGCGCGCGCGCAGGGGAATTTCACGGAATATGCGCCGATGATTCTGCTGCTCATGGCCGCCGCCGAGCTGGCGCACGCACCGGCCTATCTGCTGCACACATCGGGCTTTCTGCTGCTCGCCAGCCGCACTTCCCACGCCTATTCGCTGCTGGCGCACGAGCCGCAGCATAACACGTTTCATTTCCGCATGGCGGGGATGATCACCACCTTCGCGTTGCTGGTGGCGCTTAGCCTTTATCTATTGTTCAAACTGTTGTAATTGTCGGCGGGATTGTTCGCCGCCTAAGCGTACCACCCCGACACAAAGCCGGGGTGGTAAAGCAAGCGATGGTCTAGTTAGAACCACCCGGCTTTGGGTGGCAGGCGAACCAAAGCGGCTCGCAGGTGTTATCCGTAGTATTCCACCAATTTTGTATGCAAACATTCGGAGCGGGATTACCCGACATACATATCGTATACATCGTATCGTTGCTCATCATGCACTCATTCCATGCCGGGCACCCTGCGTCCAGCTGCCACCCGCCATATTGCGAATAAGGTCCATCCACGACAGGGCCATCCGCATACGCCATGGACGAAAGACTGAGAGAAAAAATAGCCAGTAAAAGAGCGCGTTTCATAGTATCCTCCTGTTTGGTTTGTCGTTTTTTAAGCGGCTGATTTAGCAATTAAATTAAAATTCTATTAACACGGCATTTATACCACCGCAAATAACACACGCAATACAGAAAATGTTAACCGCTGGGGTTGTATACTATTTGGCATGAGCCAATCCGCAGCCGCCCTTACACAGAACGATATTGACCGCCTGATGAGCGATCCCTCTGCCGCCACGCAGATGGACGTGGTGGCGAAGCTGTCGTCGCAATATAATTCCGAGCAGCCCGCCCTGGCCGCGGGCGAAGCCGTCATTGCGGAGGATATTTTCAAGCTGCTGCTGTCGCGCGCTGAAGTGCAGGTGCGCACGCTGATTGCGCATAATTTGAAAGAATCGAACAAACTGCCGCCGGAAATCGCCGAGCAAATGGCCTCCGATGTGGCAGAAGTGGCGCTGCCGGTGCTGGAGAGCTGCTCCATTTTGTCGGATGAATATCTGCTCAAAGTGATCGGCAATTCCGCCGACAGTGAAAAACTGGTCGCTATCGCCCGCCGCAAAACCGTGTCTGAGAGCGTCTCCGGCGCACTGGTGGATACAAAAATCGAGCAGGTAGTTTCCACCCTGGTACGCAACGAAGGCGCGCAGATCAACGAGCAGAGCTTCGAGAAGATCGTCGAGAACCATACCGACAGCCCCGAGGTGATGGGCTCGGTACTGGAGCGCGGCGCGGTGCCGATCACGGTGGTGGAAAAGCTGGTGGAACGCATCTCCGGCTCGCTGAAAGCGGCGCTGGAAGAAAAATACGGTAATCTGGTGGAACTGACCGAGCTGCGCAAAGCCTTCGACAGCAGCCTGGAAGTCACCGGCATGAAGCTGATGGGCCTCAAAACCAGCGACGCGCAGCTGGGTCGCCTGATCAATTTCCTCAACGAAAAAGGGCAGCTCTCGCCGTTCTCCGCGCTGTGCATGGCGAATTTGCAATTGTTTGAAGTCAGCCTGGCGCGCTTGATTCGCGTGCCGCTGAAAAACGTGCAGCAATTGCTCGCCGACCCGCGCGGATTGCGGGCGATTTATCAGCGGGCGGAACTGCCCGATAGCATGTTCGACGCCGTGCAGCTGTGCGTGCAGGCCACGCGCGAGCTGGAAGTGGAAGGCACCGGCAAAGACGGCGCCAAACCCCTACTCACGCCCTTCCAGGTCATGTCGCGTATGCGCCAACTCCAAGGCGGCCGCGCCATTGAAAGCCTGGATTATTTGCTCGCCATGATGCAGAGCCACTCGCGGGATAATATTAAGTATCAGGCGGGGAGTTAGCGCTTTCTTTTGCCATCCCGAGCGCAGTCGAGGGATCTTCGCACTATCGCTGATGGGTTAGATCCCTCGACTGCGCTCGGGATGACAAGAAGCGTTGAACCCTCAACAATTCCCTGCTATGCATAGCGCTACCTTATATCAAGGAGTGTCTATGCGCCGTTTTGCCTGCCTGTTTACCGCTTTGATCGCGTGCGGCGCTTCGGCGCAGCAGAATGCAGCTCCGGTTAGCCCTGTGAGTGTGAACCCCACGCCCGGAACTGTGGTGGCGCCGCCCACCGTGCCGCCGGTGCTTAGCGTATACGTTGGCGGGCTGCGCGATGGCGCGATTCCACCGAAACTGGTGTATTGCCAGGCCGATGCTTCTAGCCATACGAAAGACGGCGGCAACCGTAGCCCGGATATCCGCTGGACCAAAGGCCCGGCCGGCACCAAATCCTACGCCATCATCGCCGTCGACCCGGATGTGCCGACCGTGTTTACGGATGCCAATCAGGCCGGCAGAACCATCCCCGCGGCGCTGCCGCGGCAGAGTTTTTATCACTGGGTGTTGCTCGACATCCCCTCCAATATCACCAGCCTGCCTGAAGGCGTGGATTCCTCGGGCGTCAGCAAGCAGGGCAAGCCGGTGGGCTCGTTCGCCTATGGCGTGCGCGGTGTGAATGATTACGGCAAATTCCATATCAACGGTGACACGCATGGCGGCTATGACGGCCCCTGTCCGCCGTGGAACGATGAGATCGTGCATCATTACCATTTCAAGGTGTTCGCGCTGGATGTGCCCGCCCTGCACCTGGAAGCGCCGGACGGCCCGACGGCCATTGCCGCCATGGCAGGCCATGTTCTGGCCGAGGGCGAGGCGGTGGGCACCTATACACAGAATCTGCAGCTGCCGAAGCCGCCCCTGCCCGTGCCGACGGGCGGAGAGGTTACCTCACCGGATAAAGGCCCGTCTATACCCGTAGCGGCACCTGCGGCAACCAGCCCGCTGCCCGCCGCGCCGATGGCCGGCCCGCTGCCGGTCACCCCCACACTTCCTGATCCCGCAAACTTAAAAGAATAATCATGGCTTTTCGATCAAAATATTTTTATTTCAGTTGTTTAAGCTTAATTGGCACCCAGGCGCTGGCGGATGCCAGCATGCCGCCGCAGCTTACTGCCCCAGAAACCGTGGCTCCGGCCGCCGCCATCCCCAGCAAACCCAGCGCCAGCCCGGCAGCCATGCCCATGGCCGCCGCGCCGGTGCCGGTGGACAGCCGCACGCCCTTTGTGATTATCCGCTTCAACCAGCCCCGCCTGGAATTCCGCCAGGCGCTGAGCAACGCCGTGGCCTCGGCCAATGCGGCTAAGCAAGACGTGGCGTTTGACGTGGTGCTGCACCCGGCCTCGGACGCGCAAAATACGGGCAATGCCCATCTGTTGAAAGTCACCTCAGGCCTGCGCGAGTTGGGCGTTCCCGCCAGCCGCATCGTCGCCCGTCAGGCAGAAGCCAGCAATGCGCGGTATGACGAGGTGTTTGTTTACGTGCGCTAAAATAGTATCCCCTCCCCCTTTACGGGGGAGGGTTAGGGAGGGGTGCTTGCGCTGACGGTACAAAACCGCACCGCTGTCACCCCCACCCGGATTTCCTAAGCTCACGTTGTTCGCTAAGTAAATCCTGCCCTCACCCATCAAGGGTGAAGGGAAGATTTATTAAATTATTGCTTCGCGGGCGTAGCAGCGGGCGCTGCGGCAGCCGGTTTTTCATCTTTCACATCGGCGGCGACGCGTACGCGGACGATTTTATCCGGATTGCTGACTTTGCCGTTGTCGTTTGAATCGCCTTTTTTGATGTGGTCGACAAATTCCATACCGGACGTCACCTTGCCCCAGATCGTATATTGATTATCCAGGAAGGGCGAATCGGCCAGCACGATGAAGAATTGACTGTCCGCGCTGTTCACATCCGCCGCGCGGGCCATGGAGACCGTGCCGCGCACATGGTTTTCGCGGCTGAATTCGGCCTTGATTTTCTGGCCGGAGCCGCCCATGCCGGTGCCGGTCGGGTCACCCGTCTGGGCCATGAACCCGTCGATCACGCGGTGGAACACCACGCCGTCATAAAACCCCTGGCGAACCAATTCTTTTATGCGTTTCACATGCTTAGGCGCCAGGTCGGGGCGCATTTGGATGACCACGCGGCCATCCTTCAAGTCCATATATAAAGTGTTTTCGAGGTCGGCTTCCGCCGCCATGGCAACTTTGCTGATCATAAGACATCCAATAAGAGTGGTGAAAAGTAAGCGGAGCATGAATCCTCCTGGGGTTAAGTCGGGTTGGTCTATTACACTTGTGTTTGCAGATAGCTCGGCAGGCCCATTGTTTCAATCAGTTTTATTTGGGCTTGCAGAAATAAAATGTGGTCGTCCTCACTGGCCGCAATGGCGTGGAGGATATCCGCCGTAACATAATCCTTCTCGGAATCGGCGGCAGTGGCTGCCTCACGCAAATCAGCACTGGCCTTGCGTTCCAGCGCTAAATCATTACGCAGAATTTCCTCCGCGGTTTTGCCGATGGCGGGCTTTCCGGCCTCCTGTACATTGGGCAGACCGCCGAGAAACAAGATGCGGTCAATAAGCCGGTCGGCATGGCGCATCTCGTCGATCGACTCTTTATATTCATGGTCGGCGAGCTTCATGATGCCCTGATGCTTCAAAATGCGGGCGTGCAAAAAATATTGGTTGATGCCGGTCAACTCGTTTTTGAGCACAACGTTTAAATGGCGAATGAGGTCTTCCGCGGGGGACATGCGGGGGAAAATAGCCGCCGCGCCGCCCTCACGCAACATCATTTCTTGAACGGATGCAGCATCTGTTTCCAGAAAGTTTGCGGGAAATTATCGTCAAAAACGCCGTATTTTTCCGGGCGCCGGCCGGCGGGCATATAAAACGTGCCGAACAGCACATCCAGAAACGGGAAAGTCGGCGCGAAATTCTTCATGCCGCCCTCTTTCACTGACGTGTGGTGCCAGCGGTGAAACACCGGGCTGGCGAACACAAAACGCAGCGGCCCGAACGTCCAGTTCAAATTGGCATGCACCATGCCGGAGTAAATCGTATTCAGCGGCGCCAGCCAGATCATCGCCTGCGGCGAAAACCCGGCGAGCAGCACCGCCACATCCGCGAGGCTGGAATAAAGCAGCGAATTCACCGGGTGGAACCGCGCGCTCGTCATCCAATCAATGGAGGTCGGCGAGTGGTGGATGGCGTGAAATTTCCAGAGCGCATTGCCGTGAAACAGGCGGTGCAGCCAATACATCATCACATCTTGCACCAATAGTATAAGCACGCATTGCAGTACCATCGGCAGCGTGGAGAGCGGGCCGTAGCCATGATCGAAAAAATCCTCAATGCTTTGTTTGTCGCGCAAGTCAAACAGCAACGCCATGCCGGCAAACAACATGAGAATGCGGCCCCACTTCACCACCAGCGGCACCAGGAACCAGTAGCATACATCGGTGAGCGCGGCGCGGCGGTCTTTCCACCAGGCGGAGCCGGGGTTGCAGGGCATCACCAGCGCCAGCAGGCCAAAGCCAACGGCCAGGCCCGCCATCCACAGCAGCGTGTGTGCCCAATTTGTAAGCAGCGACTCCAGAAATGAGGATGCGTAAGCCATAGTCTATCTCATCAACTCAATATTGACATCGTTGTCATCCCGAGCGGAGCGTCAGCGAAGTCGAGGGATCTTTGTGCTGCAAGGCAGTGAGAAGATCCCTCGGCTTCGCTCGGGATGACGTTTTTGTAGTATACCATATATATATGTGCCGGTCACCGCGAGTGATAGACCCACCAGCCCTGTTCATTGATGCCATAAATCGGGCGGTAGTGATAAATACGCTTGGCGCGGATCACTTGTTTGATCTGGTTGTCGAGAATCCATAATTCTTTCCCCTCATACACGCCGAGTATAGCGTGAATCACCCCGCCGAGGTTCATGTCCTGCACGATAATAATGCGCAGGCGCGAATCGGGAATGCCCATTAGCCGCAGCGAATAATATTTCGTGATGGCGTAATCTTCGCAGTCGCCGCTGACGGTGAGAAACTCATACGGCGTCTCCCAATAATCCTCCACGTTCCAATTCACATAGTCTTCTATATAGGGATATGCATTGGCGAAATCATTCACTCCGCTCATTTGATCGGCCAGCGATTTGCCGCGCAGCGTATCTATAATTGTATGCCAATCGCGCAGGTTTGCGCAGGGGTGAAACGGTACCCGATCGCACTCCGAATCGGGAATTTTGCTCTGCTCGCCATACCGAACCAGCATCGAAGTCCATTTTGTGAACGCTTTTTCGTCGGCAGAAAAATTTTCTGTCATGTTGAAATACGAATGCCCCTCGCGCGTGTCTGCGTGAGCATTTGCATAAAATGCAATCATTAAAAAAACTGCGCTGAGTGCGGAATACAGGATGCATAGAAGGCTTAAGAAAAAGTTCCGCACGGCCGAGTAGTGAGAGCGCTGCGCCCTCAAACGGAGAGAGGAAACTGTGCAACCAATCGGCATCGTACAATTTTTTCCGTGTCGTTAATAG
>Ga0206960_1085_pt1 | contig 23965 bp, 27 predicted proteins | sample Alteio_BWOrgHeat_29_FD_153255 | JGI IMG/M metagenome (GOLD analysis project Ga0206960, IMG submission 153255) | Enriched cells from forest soil in Barre Woods Harvard Forest LTER site, Petersham, Massachusetts, United States -... | ecosystem: Environmental > Terrestrial > Soil > Temperate forest >... | reverse complement strand
CTTCTACAGGAATGCGCGTAAGAATTTCTGAAACGAGCTTATAGACCTTTCTGTTCTGAGATGGAATTCTAGCTCTTTGATCGCTTCCATCACCCTCATCTCCGCTATCATCGCTTCCGGCCGATTTGTCATCAATACGCGCCAGCTGAAAGTTCTGAACGGTTACTGAACTTCGCGCAATATTATGGATCACTTCTTGAGTGATGGGTTGATGAACAGGATCATTCTGGGTTGAATCAGGAACTTCGGTTGCCTGGTAATCCACCCAATCTTCGACTTTTTTGAAGTCTTTCTGACAGGCTGAAATTAAAGCACTGAGAACTAGGATGGCTCCTAGGCCTTTGAAACCACATATTTTTTTCATTTTCTCTCTCCAACAGCTGATCAGTAATCTCTCTAAATTACTGGTTCAGCCCACACTTAACGCTGTGTGCTAGCACTGCGCATCATTAATTGCAAGGGGTTGAAGAATTCAACTGCGGCATTTCTTATTTTTTGCGTTTTACGTAAAGCGTCTTTTCGACTTCAGCAATAATCTCGTCTGTTTCGCTTTTGATCAGAATTTGAAAGAGTGGCTCGACCTTCGGATCTCGATCTGCAGCTTCTCGAATCTCAACAATCCTCTCTCGAGAAAGTTCCAGCTCAGCATGAACTGTACCGCGGCCGGGCTTCTTAAAATGAATATTCGCAGCTTTGTCCCACACGATGTAGTCAGGTCCCAGGTTTTCAATGAGCATGAACATATAAAACGGATCGATCATCGCATACAGCGATCCGCCAAAATGAGTGCCTACATAGTTTTTGTTCCAGAAATGAAGACCCATTTCGACACGTACGCGCGTGAAGTCTTCATTCGCCTCAGTAACTCGAACGCCCGCACCCATGTAAGGCGGCCAGAATCGAAGTAGACGCAGAAGCGTAGATTTATTTTTTAATAGCTTGAGCAAGCGTTGAACCCAATTCGGCCGGGCTTCGAGCGATGTGAACACCCGCAGCTTCAAGCGCTTTAAACTTCTCTTGCGCCGTACCCTTGCCGCCCGAAATAATCGCGCCCGCATGACCCATGCGCCGACCCGGAGGAGCTGTTGCACCCCCAATAAACCCGACAACCGGTTTTTTGAATTCACGGCGAATAAAGTCAGCGGCTTCTTCTTCTGCAGTACCACCGATTTCACCGATCATGATCACGCCATGGGTGTTGGGGTCTTTATTAAAAGCTTCGAGCACGTCGATAAAGTTTGTTCCATTTACCGGATCGCCCCCGATACCCACGCAAGTGCTTTGACCAATACCGAGCATCGTCAATTGATGAACCGCTTCATAAGTCAGCGTACCAGAACGAGAAACCACGCCGATGTTACCGACTTTATGAATCGGGCCCGGCATGATGCCAATCTTACATTGACCTGGAGTAATGATGCCTGGGCAGTTCGGACCAATGAGGCGAGATTTTTTCTGAGCCACGAAACGCTTAATCGAAAGCATGTCGCGCACAGGAATTCCTTCAGTAATACAAACAATGAGAGGAACACCTGCATCGGCGGCTTCACCGATCGCGTCTGCTGCAAAAGGAGGTGGAACGAAAATCATCGTCGCATTGGCGCCTGTTTTCTTCACAGCCTCTTCAACCGTATCGAAAACCGGAAAACCCTCAGCGACCTCTCCGCCTTTACCTGGCGTCACTCCGCCCACAACTTTCGTGCCGTAATCACGGCAGCCTTTGGCGTGAAACATTCCTTGAGAACCGGTGATGCCCTGAACGATGAGTTTGGTATTTTGATCAACCCAAATCGACATTAGCGACCTCCTACTGACTGAACGGCTTTGCGAGCTGCATCGCCTAGGTCATCGGCCGAAGTGATTTTGAGTCCAGACTTGGCTAAAAGTTCTTTGCCCTTTTCAACGTTGGTGCCTTCAAGACGAACAACCAGAGGCACATTCAGCTGAAGCTCACGAGCCGCTGCGATCACGCCTTCTGCGATCACATCGCATTTCATGATGCCACCGAAAATATTCACAAGGATCGCTTTTACTTTCGGGTCTTTCAAAATGATTTTGAAAGCAGCTGAGACTTTTTCTTTTGTGGCTCCGCCACCCACATCGAGAAAATTGGCCGGTTCGCCGCCATGAAGCTTGATGATGTCCATCGTCGCCATCGCAAGCCCTGCGCCATTCACTAAACAGCCGATATTGCCGTCGAGTGCAATGTAAGCCAGCTCGTATTTTGAAGCTTCAACGTCTTGAGCATTTTCTTCAAGAAGGTCACGCATGCCAACCACGTCAGCATGGCGAAACAAAGCGTTATCATCGAAGTTGAATTTTGCATCGAGCGCCACGAGCTCGCCTGTTTTCGTGACGATGAGTGGGTTTACTTCAACGAGAGAACAATCCATCTCGACGAAACAACGGTACACACCACCAAAAAACTTCACGGCGTCGCCCAGTTGTTCTTTTTTCAAACCGAGTGCCATCGCCAACTTTCGACCGTGAAAAGCCTGATAGCCTGTCGTCACATCGATCGCCACTTTGCAGATTTTTTCTGGATGGTGAGCGGCGACTTCTTCGATTTCCATTCCGCCTTCGGTTGAAGCCATCATCACGACTTGGCAAAGGGCACGATCAATCACAACTCCGAGATAAAGTTCTCGCGCAATGGCCGAACCTTCTTCAATCCAAAGCTTGTGCACTTTTTTGCCTTGAGCGCCGGTTTGCGGAGTGACCAAGGTCTTACCCATAATCTCTTTCGCAGCAGCAGACACTTCAGCCAATGTTTTACAAAGTTTGACACCGCCGGCTTTACCTCGACCGCCCGCATGAATCTGTGCCTTGACCACCCAGACTGTGTTTCCACGTTCTTTAGCCAGTTCGGCCGCCAGCTGTTCTGCCTTCTTTTCGAAACCCGTGCCCTCTTCGACCAAACGGCCTTCAGGAACACGGACATTGAATTTTTTGAGAATCGATTTCGCCTGATATTCGTGAATATTCATACGCCGAGTTTTTTCATTGCGTCCACGAGCTCTTTCACCGCTGCGGCCGATTTTTCAAACATGACTTTTTCTTCTGAATTCAAATCGAGAGCCGGAATACTCTCAAGGCCTTTTGCACCCAGTTTTGCGAGCACACCACAGAATAGACCTTGAACGCCATACTCACCCTTCAACAAAACAGCACAAGGAAGAATGCGTTTTTTATCGCGCACGATCGCTTCAGCCATTTGCACAGCACTTGCTGAAGGCGCGTAATAAGCAGAACCTGTCTTCAAAAGATTTACAATCTCTGCACCACCCGTACGAGTTCTCTGCACGATCGCATCGATGCGATCCTTCGGAAGTAATTTCTCGAGAGGAATACCGCCGACGCTGACATATCGAGGCATCGGTACCATCGTGTCGCCATGACCGCCGAACACGAACGCTTGAACGTCTTCAACGCTCACATCAAGTTCCGCAGCGATGAAACTTCTAAAACGAGCGCCGTCCAAAACTCCGGCCATGCCTAAAACACGTTCACGAGGAAACTTCGAAGCCTCCATAGCGACATGACACATTGCATCGAGGGGGTTACTCACAATGATCAAAACGCTGTTTGGAGAATACTTTGCAACTTGTGCGGCACACTCTTTTACGATTTTCGCATTCGTTGAAAGCAAGTCGTCGCGACTCATACCAGGCTTACGAGGTAAGCCTGCCGTGATGATGACAACATCTGAACCTTCAGTCAGAGCATAATCACTGCCCCCCAGAAATTCGTGAATCAAACCCTTCAACAGGAGAAGCTTCAAATAAATCCAATGCCTTACCTTTTGCAGCATCGCCGTTGATGTCGATGAGAACAACATCTCCGAGCTCTTTTGACGCAGCCCAGTGTGCACACGTTGAGCCTACAAATCCGGCACCAATGACTGAAATTTTTGGACGTCGATTAGACATAAGGTGTAAATCCTTTCCGTTTTGAAATGTAAATCTACAATACGAAAACCGCTCTCACTTTCCAATAGAGAGTTTATTTCTTTGGTCCATTTCGCCACATTCTTGTAACATTTTCTCATCGTGTCTCAGCCCCTGAAATATCAGACTATTCTTGTCGTAGAAGACGAACCCGATCTGTTGGAACTACTGAAAGAAGAACTCAGCCAATACGATTTTTCTATTCAAACGGCTTCCAGTGGAAATGAAGCCATTCAAACTCTAAAAACCCAGACGATCGCGTTAGTGCTCACTGATTTGCAAATGCCCAATGGCGATGGAGCCTCAGTGCTACGTCACGTTCAAACAATGGAAGCACAACCCATTTGCCTCGTAATGACCGGGTACGCGCCCTACTCTGAAGATCAGCTGTATGAAATGGGAGCACGCGCCGTATTACATAAGCCGTTTGATATGCCTTTTTTAATCGAATCTGTTCGCAAATTGATGGTACGCGACCCCAAACTTCGGCCCCGAACATGCCCTCGCATGAAGGTTTCATTGCCCATTCAATACCGTTTCATTGATTCTCAAGAGCTCAAAAAATCTAAAATCACTAACCTCGGGCTGGGCGGAATGTTTCTTCAGTTGAATGAGAAATACCCGTCCATTGGTGAAAAACTGACCTTTAATGTTGCTATCGATCAAACAGAACAGACCCTCTCAGGTGAAGGCCTCACTCGATGGGTATGTTTCGACAAAAAAAATCCATCAAACTGCGGTGTCGGCATAGAATTTAAAAACCTCTCGTCATCAGCACTCGCCCTCATTAAACGTCTTTTCAGTTAAGCTCCCCCATGCTAATTCTCCACGCCAAGGGGGATTCCAAATGCTTAAATCACTGTCATTGTCGTTTGCTTTATTTACCGGCTTTACTTCGGCATTCGCGGGCACCATTCAACCCGCGCCTCAAATACAGATGCTGATCTCTTGTGCACCGGAATTTAAGAAACTAGATTCGATCACCTTCACAGTTACAGCTGTGGGTGAAAGAAATACGCCAGCAATTGGCGGATCTTTATACCTCAATAAAGTAACAGGTCAGCCAAGCGGATTTCAGCGTGTCGACATTTCGGCCTACTCTAGCTTTGCCACCGATAAGAATGAAGCGTCATTTAAAGCGGATCTCGGTCGTAATGGTTACGCACAAATCACGTTGGATAAGCGATTCAATAAATCAACGATCGATATTTCTATTTTTGCTAACCCACCGATTTCAAGCGGCGGGCGATCAACAAGCTACAAATGTCAGATGGACGAAGCCGGAATCATTAATTTCTTAAACGGCGGCATTCGTAAATAAGCTTTACTCACGCGTAAAATAAAAGAGGGGATCTTCTAAAAAGAAGATCCCCTCTTTTATTTTAAAACGATCGCTTAGCCGAACTTACATGTGTGCGATAACAGCTTGGCCAAACTCAGAGCACTTGATCTCGTTCACGCCCGTAACACCTTCAGCAGTCATGAGCCGTGCAAAATCATAAGTCACGCGCTTAGCGCCAATCGCGCCGTCCATTCCTTTTAAGATCAGATCAGCGGCTTCGTTCCAGCCCATGTATCGAAACATCATCTCGCCTGAGAGAATTACGGAACCCGGATTCACTTTATCGAGATTTGCGTATTTTGGAGCGGTACCGTGAGTCGCTTCAAATACAGCGTGCCCGGTGAGGTAATTCACATTTCCACCGGGAGCGATGCCAATTCCACCGACTTGCGCAGCCAATGCATCAGACAAGTAATCGCCGTTTAGATTCAGTGTTGCAATCACGTCAAACTCTTCGGGGCGTGTCAGCACTTGCTGAAGTGTGATGTCGGCGATCGCATCTTTTACAATAATTTTTCCTGAAGCGGCCGCAGCTTTTTGTTCTGCATTCGCTACTTCTTCGCCTTTTTCTTTCTTGGTTTTTTCCCACTGATCCCAAGTGTAAACCTGGCCAGCAAATTCTTTCTCAGCCACGGCATACCCCCAGTTACGAAATGCGCCTTCCGTAAACTTCATGATGTTGCCTTTATGTACCAGTGTCATCGATTTGCGTTTATTTTTAATCGTGAATTCAATCGCCGATCGAACCAGGCGCTCAGTGCCTTCTTTTGAAACGGGCTTGATGCCGATGCCTGAAGTTTCTGGAAATCTGATTTTTTTATAATCCTTCGGAAACTTTTCTTTGATGAAAGCAAGAATCTGCTTCACGCCCTCGCTGCCCGCTTCAAACTCGATGCCGGCATAGATGTCTTCGGTGTTCTCACGAAAAATAACCATATCGACTTTAGACGGCTGCTTCACCGGTGAAGGCACGCCTTTGAACCAACGCACGGGACGCAGGCAAACATAGAGATCAAGCTCTTGTCTCAACGCCACGTTCAAAGAACGAATGCCGCCGCCAATCGGAGTCGTCAACGGACCTTTGATTGAAACGAGATAATGTCTCATCGCGGCCAATGAATCTTCCGGCAGCCAGTTCTGAAACTTGTCGAAAGATTTTTGCCCGGCATACACTTCAAACCACTCGATCTTGCGTTCACCTTTATAGGCTTTCTTGACCGCAGCATCGAATACGGCTTGAGAAGAGCGCCAGATGTCGGCACCTGTTCCATCACCTTCGATAAAAGGAATGATCGGATTTCTCGGCACATTGAGTTTGCCGTTTTGCATAGTGATACGTTCACCGGTAGTGGGGGCCTTCAGGTTCTGAAAAGTAGGTGTGCTCATTATAGATATTCCTTTGTCTTACTGTTGTAATCGGTGAGCAGAGGTGGGGTCAACTCGTAAGGGGAATGTCGGCGTGCGTCAAGACGTATTAGTGCTTGGGTAAAACTCTCAACGTGCCTACGGTGCTGTCGAACTTACCCACACCGATCGAAAACCCAGGAAGCATTGAATTCGCTAAAAGTTGAATCAGCTGTTCAATAGAACGTAGCTCAGGAGCGTCTTCTAAATCTGCGGCTGTAAGCTTTGAATGGCTGGGTGTGACTTTGACTTCAACCACTCTCGCATTCGCCGGGTAAGCGCGAATGAGGGCCCCTTGATAATAACTCATCCGAATATTTTGATCCGCAGTGAGAATAACAACCACATCTGCACCCGACTTTGAATGAACTTTAACACGAGAGCTTTTGCGTGAATAAAGATTACGAAACTTGAAAGTGGTTCCTTTTGGATAAGTCAGACAGAACAGATCAATGAAGTCATCCACAAGGTTCAGCTGGTTCTCGGGTTTAAGCTTAAGTTCACTCTTAATGATATTTTTGATTTTAGGATCAACATTGCCCGCCATTAGAATAGCCAGTAATGAGTCTGGAATAAAAAGACGAAACTTATAGACAACTCCTTGAAATGTGAACTTGAATTCAGCCCAACTGTTTTTTTGCTTTTCTACGGCTGTAGAAATGCCTTCAGCCACTTCAGATTGATTGACGTAATGGCGTACGCGAAAACCGCCTTTGATAAAATCAGAGTCCGTGCTCAAACCCTGTACGAATTTGTTGTCATAGTCCGTCACCGTATAGTCTGAGTCTTGACGAACATCACGCGCACCCAGCCGATCTCCAAAAATATCTTTCAAATGTTTCTCGCCTGCATTCCATATTTTTTCATCTACCGTAAACTTTTTTTCGACCCTTAAAAAAGTAGGATCACCTGCAACTTTGTCTTTCATTCGCAAAAAAAGTTTCGCGGCTTCATCAGGAAGCGCGAAAGGAGCATGCAAGGCCTCGCCACAAAGGCTATGTGCTTGAGCGGAGTATTGAAGCAGGGAACTGACGGATCCAATCCCTACTCCAAAAAAGATGATGAAAACGGAAGAAACCCGCATTTTCATAGCAGAGTAAAATAGCATTCTGTATCTTTTTAGTCAATTATTGAGGTTTAAAAATAACTTTTTGTAATTATAAGGCTATTTAACTAAATCGGTGGGTTCGAAGCTCTTCTTTGACTTCGATTTTGCGTGTGGCGAGTTTTTCAATATCCGCCACATCGTGGGCCACGAAAACAACGGGAATCACATGATCTTTTAAAAGCTGAAGTAGCGCTTCTTGAACTTGCAACTTTGTCTGCGCATCGAGGGCTGAGAATGGTTCATCTAAAAACAAAGCCTGAGGTTTCCAAACCAGCGCTCTAACTAAAGCGACCCGTTGTCGTTCGCCACCTGAGAGTTCTGCTGGATATGCATTTGAACGATCGCCTAGCCCCACACGTTTCAAAAGTTCGAGACTCGTTCGTTCGCGCTCTACTCGCGAAACCCCTCTCACTTTCAAACCAAAAGCTGCATTCTGTAAAACTGTCGTTGCAGAAAACAAAGCACCCTCTTGAAAAACAAAACCAATGTTTCGAAGCTCAGGAGCCAAGCGGGTAATGTCTCGGCCGCCTAAAGTAACACTCCCTTCGCCCTCCGCTAGTAGATCAAGCCCCGCCAGCAGACGAAGTAAAGAAGTTTTACCGGATCCACTTCTTCCCAAAAGGGCCAACCGCTCGCCTTGGGCAACCTCAAACTGAGCTTCAAGTTGAAAGAGGTCCGCGACGGAATGTGAAAGTCGATCCACTTTCAACATCGGTGTACTTCTCGTGAGTTTGTAAGAAAGAGTCCTGAAATCGAAAAAAGCACCGCACTAAACAACAGCAATGAAACAGCGACGACCTCTGCCTCATCGAACCGATAGCCCGACATCAATCGCATCATAAAAAGGGGAACAGTTTGAACACCAGAGCCCTGAAAAAAACTCACTGCAGCAGTCTCGCCCAATGAAGCCGTAAATACACCCAGTAAAGTCAAGAGTACCGGGCCCTTCCAGCGCCAGAGATCCACTTGCAGAAAAGCTCGTAACGGTTTGGCTCCCAAAGAGCGAGCAGCTTCTAATTCTTTCTGCGGTTGTGTTTGCTGAAGGCTAAAACCAATTCGAACAAGCCAAGGCAAGAAAAGAACCGCTTGAACAGCAATAAGCGCGAAAACTGAGCCCGAGAAGAAATCAATAAACCCACCGTAGACTCGCCAAAGAGCAAGGCTAAGAACAAGAGTTGAAAGACCACCAGGAAGCAAAAAAGCGGATCGCCCACGTCTGACTCCAACCCACGCGCCCACTGATAAAATGAAAACGAGAAATGAAACTCCTAGTGAAATCAGAAGGGAATGAGACCACGCGCCGAGTGCCTCAAGTACAAAGTCGCGGTGCAAACCCGAAAATAATTTTGAATGAATCATTAAAAAATAAGGGCTAATAAAAATCAGAATAGCAAAAGCTTCGAATGCACGCTGAACACGCGATGCTGACCGTGGTGCTCTTGAAACGATAGATTCCAGTCTATTTTTTTTCTGCCGCATCAACCAGAATGCAGGAAGTGCTGTCAAAAGAATCTGCCAAAGGGCGCACCCGAGCGCCCCATTCATATTGAGCGAGCCATAACGAATACGAGAGTAAATAGCCGTCTCAAGGGTGTCGACTGGCGGCCCTCCGCCTAAAATCAAAATCAAACTAAAACTCATCACGCACCAGAGCCAAACCTGAGCGAGTGCCTGTGTAAAAGCGGGCCTCAAAAAAGGCCATTCCACACGGGTAAAAACTTGAAAACGAGACGCCCCTAAAGTTCTAGCTGCTTCGGCCTGAGGCTTCGGAAAACCAGAACGTGCTTCAATAAGCCTCAACGCAATCCAAGGAGCATTGAAAAACACATGTGCGATCACAACAGCCTTTAGGGAATATAAAAGAAACGCTTCACCTAAAAGTCTGTGCACAAATCCGTGTTGGCCTAAAACCGCCACCCAAGCTGCGGCTGCAACCACTCCTGGCACAGCGATCGGAAATGCGAGTAAAACACGAATCGACCTTCTATCGTGACAAAGCATTCCTAAAGCGAAACCGAAAACGGATGAAAAGCCTAAACTCAATAAAGCTTGCTTTACTGTGGCTTGTACGACCGAAAGAACTGCGGGATCCAAAAATAATCCAAATAAAGTATGAGGGTTAGAAAAAAAACACAGGCAGAAAAAGACCGAAGAGTGGCAAGCCAAAAGCGAATATAAAGCCTGCCCAAGCTACAGCCCAGGCCGCCCACTTCATCACTGCTTACTCACCTCTTGTGTCCACCGCTTGAGCAATTCTTCAACTGATTTTGCGTCGAGATTGAGTCGAAGGCGATGTGTGACCACGGGTAGAGACTGAAACTCAGCCGGTAGCTGTGTGCCTTCGACCGAAGGAAACATCCAATTTTTCTTTGGAAGAGCCGCTTGCACCTCAGCCGAAATCAGAAACTCTAAAAAATACTGAGCCAAACCTCGCGTGTTTGGATCTTTCACGCTGCCTTTAATTAAAGCCGCTCCTTCAACTTGAAGCGGTTGTCCTTCTTCGAACACAGCAGCGGCGTAGTGATTACTGAGATCACCGTGCGCTCGATGATACGCCTGGCTCGTCACATAACTCCAAACCAGCGGAGCCTCACCTTTCAGAAAAAGCTGATAAGCACCTGACCAACCTTTCGCAAGCGTCAGCCAATTCCACTTGAGGCTTGCCCAAAACTTCCAGACCTTCTCTCCGAGAAGAGCCTGTGTGTAGACCAAGAACATCAGCCCGGGTGTGGATGTGCGTGGATCTTCTAAAATCAGACTCTTCTTCCATTCAGGCGAAAGCAAATCGGTGAGGCGAACAGGCGAGGCAAGTTTTTTGCCTTTGATCGATGAAAGGTCAGCCATGAATGAGAGTAGGCTGTAGTCATACGGAAGAAAATCAGAACCGAGCTTGAGATCAGCTGGCACTTTATCGAATCGAGCAGGGGTCCAACTGCCCCATGTCTCGAGATGCGGCTTCGCGCGCTCGAAGGCAAACGCATCAAGGCCGACGACAACTTGAGCTTCTGTTTTTGCACGTTCCGTGTCGAGCTGAAGGCGCGATACCAGTTGCGCCGCATCGCCCACTGAAACAAATCGAATTTTGCAGCCGTATTTTTTTTCAAAGAGTGGCTGAATGACTTCGGCCATGCCACCTTTACCGACAAAACTATCGTGAGCATAGATCGTCAGATCAGGTGCGCGGTCTTCGTCTTTGTGACAGCCGCTTAAACCCAAAGATAAAAATAGAGCGAAAAACAAAAAGGGGGTTAAAATTTTTCCCATTGCAGATCTCCTTACGCCAGCATCAACTGGATCAAGTTCACGGGTCGCTGAAGTCGTTTGTATAGACTCAGCCTCTCAGCCTTAAAGGCTCCCCGGTCAGTTTACGGGTTTGTCGTTCTCTGGAGAATCTGTCACAGGTTTAGAAGGATTTAAAGAGGCAGTCGCTTCTGGCTTCTTGAGGAGACGAATTTTACTCGGTCGGTCTTCGGGTTGAGCTGTGAACTCCCACAAAATTTCGCAATTCTGTAGATGCGTTGTCGTCTGTTCATAAGACGATTCGATATTCACAATGCCATTCGTGTACAAAGTGACATGAACGTCATCGACGTAGGTGCCTTCTTCTCCATTATAAAAGAACACCACCCGGGACGCGTGGCCCTTTCTGAGTACTTTGGGTCCTGATCCGAAACCGAACATAGAGATGTTTTAGTCGGGTTTAGGGCTTGCGGCAACCCCCCTCGAGAGATAAAACCCCGACATGTCAGAGGACTTCGTCGGACGCGACTTATTCGCCGAGATCGACCGCCTGAAAAAGCAGAAAAACGCAGTCATTCTCGCTCATTACTACCAGAACCCCGACATTCAAGATGTCGCTGATTTTGTCGGCGACAGCCTCGAACTCGCTCGCCGTGCCCAGCAAAGTCAGGCCAAACTCATTCTCTTCGCTGGGGTGCACTTCATGGCCGAAGGGGCAAAGATTCTGAACCCCCACTCGAAAGTCATCATGCCCGATCTGCGAGCCGGCTGTTCTCTCTCAGACAGTTGCCCGCCTGATGCGTTCGCACGGTTTCGTGAGAAAAATCCGGATCACTTTGTCATCTCGTACATCAATTGCTCGGCTGCGATCAAAGCTCAGAGCGATGTCATCTGCACCAGTTCGAACGCGGTGAAGATTGTAGAGCACGCACCCAAAGATCGTCCGATTTTATTCGCACCCGATCGAAATTTAGGCCAGTGGGTCGCCGGTAAAACGGGGCGTGAGCTCACGCTCTGGCAAGGCGCCTGTATTGTGCACGAAACTTTCTCAGAAAGAAAAATCATCGCACTTCAAGTTCAACATCCCGATGCCGAACTGATCGCCCACCCGGAATGCGAGCCTTCATTACTTGCACGTGCACAGTTCATTGGCAGCACTTCGGCTCTTTTGAAATACGTTACCGAGAGCCCAAAGAAAAAATTTATCGTCGCGACAGAAGAAGGCATTTTACATGCGATGAAAAAACAGGCGCCCGGAAAAGAACTGATTCCGGCGCCTCCCAATCAAAACTGTGCCTGCAATGAATGCCCGTTCATGAAACTCAACACGCTTGAAAAAGTCTATCTGGCCTTGCGAGATGAAAAACCTGAAATAGAAATGCCCGAAGAGCTCCGACTGAAAGCTTTGGCACCCCTTCAGCGCATGCTAGAGTGGTCTGCGTAATGGAATTCGATCCTTCCAAGCTTTCTGTACCTGAAATGTATCGCTTGATGATCGACGCGATCGTGCCGAGGCCCATTGCATTTGTCAGCACTCAGGGTAAGGATGGAAAAAACAACCTTGCTCCCTTTAGCTATTTCAATGCGGTTTCTACAAATCCACCCTGTGTGATGCTCTGTCTCACTCACAAGCGTGAAGGGGGAGTTAAAGATACGCTTCGAAATATTTTAGAAACCAAACAATTTGTCGTGAACAGTGCAAACGAATGGTTAGCTGAAGCAGTAAACCAGTGTTCGGCTGAATACCCGTATGGGGTCGATGAAATGCAGAAAACGGGGCTCACCCCTATTGCTTCTGTCAAAGTTCACCCCCCACGTGTGAGCGAATCGGCAGTACAACTCGAATGCGAACTCTATAAAACATTGCAGTTCGGAGAAGGTCATGGCTCGAGCACACTCGTGTTCGGAAAAATATTGATGCTCCACGTACGCGATGACCTTTATCAGAAGGGTCGAATCAATATTGCAGAATACAAGCCCCTCGCTCGGCTCGGGGGTCAAAGCTACGCAAAACTCGGCGAAGTTTTTGACCTCGCGCGACCGAAAGTGTGAAGGCCTTTTAATCAGAACTTGTCGAAGTGAGGGTAAAACAGTTTCCGTAGCTCACCATACCCTGCCCCATTGTACGCGTGAGAGTAAAAATAGCATTGTGTTCAGAAGTACAGCGTACTTCTTTTGCATTTTGAAGATGAAACTCTTCGGCAGTTTTTTGAGGTGAAGATCTAAAAAGATTTAAAACGTCTGGATCTTGTAAAATCGTAATATCTTCTCTGTCTTTCGAATTCAGCGCACGCGTCGCAGTGATGCTTCCGTCAGACTCGATGCCTGTGACGGTATAAACTTGATCATCGTATGTAAGTAGAGCTGCATCGCCTTGAATCTGAATACTTCTAGAATAAATCACCACCTGGCCTGAATAGCGTTGCTCGCCAGCCCAAGCATTAATCAACGCCAAAAATGACAAAATTAAAGTTAAAAACGATGCGGTGCGCTTCATCTCTACCCCCATTTAGGGCATTCTCTTTGACTTCACCTCAGGTTTCAAGCAAGAATGAGGTCAAATTTGAAATCAAAACAAGGAAAACCATCATGAAAACTTTTTCACTTCTTATCGCTGCATTGCTTATCACTTCAGTCGCTTTTGCAGATGCGCCTCACTCGGGCAATAAACAAAACCATGCGCGCAAAGTGAAAATTCAAATCCTCCGCACCTATTTTAAAAACATCAAAGACGGCGACACGATTTCTCAAGAGCAGAAAGTAGAGTTTGGCGTTGATGGTATGAAGATTCGGCCAGCAGGGGAAGACGCGAACGATAAGACGACAGGTCATCACCATTTAATTATTGATGCAGGCGGAATTCCCCAAGGCCAAGTCATTGTTGCCGATGCGACCCACCTACACTTCGGCAAAGGCCAAACTGAGACCGTTGTGAAGCTAGCTCCAGGTGAACACACTCTGACGCTGCAATTCGCTGACGGTGCTCACCGCTCGTACGGACCGCAGATGAGCGCGACGATTCACGTCACTGTGAAGTGATAGTAATTTTCTAACTATTGAGACTAGAAACTCAGCGCAAGAGCAACTACCGATATATTTTTACCCAGTCTAAATTAAAACATCGTAGCTCTTCTTCTTTTGAAGCTTTTGCCAGTTGCCCCAGTTCTTGAATGAGCTGCAGCAAGGTCTCTCTAAATTGGGCAGCATCTTTTTTAGAAAGGGTTAGAGGGCCAGAGAACATGAGGTCCTCTTCTGTCATTTGAGATTGTTGTTCGATTGCTTTAAGTCTCCAGTTGACGTGATGTCTGGACACCCATTTCGAACTCGATTCCAAATGAGTCAACGCAGGACCCATTGAATAATGGCGGCCATCATACCGACAGAGACCCGTTCGAGTCAGAAATTCTAACGCATCGGAGATCAGCGACATGGGGAGCTGAAAATTTTCTTCGATAGCTGCTTTGGTTTGATATTTTGGAATCGAGGTTAAGAGTCGAATTCCGCTGTAGTACCAGTTGGAATAAAATGTGGCTTTATCTTCGTCGGTCAGAATAGTGTCTCTGGTTACTCGATGAGCGAGTGTTTTCGAACGTTTTCGCAATTCTTCTATCTGTCGGTCGAACACTTGGGTCAACTCAAGAGATCCAGATTTAGCCCTTTGAACTAGTAAGAGAAAATAGTCTGTCTCGAGTTGCGAAAGACCGAGGTAGCGGCATAAGCGGCTTGCTTGCTCGAGAGATAAGTTTTTTTCGCCTCGAAAAATGTGACTCACGAGTGTGGGGTGAACTTTTAACGCTTGGGCAATCCTTTGAAATTCACCCCGCTTTTCAGAGCCTTTGCCCTCGATCCACTGAAGCACATAAAGTTTGTAATCTTCGAATTCAAACATGTTCGAGACTTTATAATGACCAAATAGTCATCTTTTAACCAGTTAAATGACGACAAAAATGTATACTGATACCTTTAAGTCGACTAATAATGCGCGCTGTGTTAATAAACTAGTTATTCTGTAAAGGACCAAGTCAATGAAAGTATTAAGTAAACTGTTGAAGCCCCTTATAGGAATCAGTCTTGTCGTTTTAGTTTCAATCCAGGCTGTTGCTGGAGGCATGGATGGAGGCGGGGGAACGTTCGCTCATCCTGAGTTTAAGAATATCGAAATTCCAAAAAACATTCTTCTGGGTATGAGCTACCTTCTCGACTTTAAGAAACTGGCATCTGAATACATCTCTCAAGCTCAACAACTCGGAATTAATCCTGATGCAGTCGCTAAATTGAGCGCCGCTCTTCACTCAAAATTAAAATTCACGTTTGATCGCTTGGATCTAAACGGGACTCCGGTCGATGCGAAATGTTTTAGAGACGAAAAATTAATTCTGCTTAGTCTCGTACGCTATCCGAAGGAGACTGACTTTACCGTGCGAGCTCGACTTTCCTTGCACGAGTACGCCCAGATGGCGCGCCTCGAAGGCAGTTTGGACACCACATTCAGCGCACCCTTTGCTGATCAGGTAGAAAAAGGTCGCTATTCGAAAGACAAAGATACTTCGGCCAAAGAAGTTGAATCGGATGCACAAAAGACGAGTGAAGATGCCAAACGAGAACTTATCGATAAATTCGGGTTCAGAAACCTTGGCAAGACCGAGCAAATCGGCACCAACAAACTCGCGGTCGTCGAAATTCAAGGCAAGGTATACCTGTACCTCGGGCAAGGAGCCGTAGACCGCCAGGAGTTTCTCGACTACGAAACGGGCACCGAATATGAGTTCATCCCGTCGGGGACGGTCCAATTCCTTATCCAGCAGGGGGTGCACCTTCCGCCGGATTTTTCCAAAACAGGCTTTCTACCTACGCCCCTCGCTCCGAGTTTTGTCACAAGAGAAAATGTAAACTCCGAGCTTCAATGGAAGCGTAACTTGGCGATTCAGTCGCTTCAAAACAAACTTAATTTGCTCGGGGTGGTTCAATCCGTCAATCAGGACATGTCGTCTTGGATTGCCGACAAGGTATCTACTGTGGATGCATTGGCGCGACAGGACTTCAGAAAAGATATCGCGCAGTTCGATTTCATGGCTCAGACTGCAAAAGAAATCCGTCAGCTCTCCGCTTCATTCATAGAAGATTCAGTTCAGCCTCAGCTTAATGAGGCGCTGAAGGGCTTTAGGGCTGCTGCAGAAAAGAAAGACTATCAAAACAAGTTGGAGTATTTTGTCATCTACTCCGCTCTCAGACTCATGGTCTATAAAATCAAAAACGAAGCTGAAGGATTGCAACTCGGGCTCGTGGATACTCTCACTTCGGATTCTGGATCTGATCCCTTTAAGGCCGGTGGCAGCGCAAGAAACGATTCTTCTTCTCACGGGATATTGCCTGAAACAGTGGATCTTTGGGAGACTCATCTCTTTGTGCATTCGGATAAAGACGTCGCTGACTATGCGGAAGCGGTTTTCATCCATGATCCGTCAGCTAAGCACTCTGCTGACGTCAAAGCCACGATAGAAAAGACGGCAGATCGGTTTTGGCAAGCCATGGAAACCAACATGCTTTCGACTCCTCAGGATCGGTTGTTCCAAGTGGGAGGTGATCAATGAAGAGCAGAGTTTTAGTGAAGAGGCGCAGGCTTCCACTTTTGAGATAAAGTGTATTGAATTTGCTTTCCTGCGAGAAAAGGAAATTGAAAAGTCGATTCTTCGCCTTGACCGACTTTAAGTTCTATCTTTGCTAGCGTGAGTACATCACTTGGATCACCAATCCTGCAAAAACTGTCTGCACCATGATAGAGCGTTACCTCTACGCTTTCGACGAGAAGACTCGAGGGCGTGATTGCTTGCGGTGAAAAACTAATCGTAAAACAAGTGGGAGCCGATGCATCGGTTGATGCGGATGCGTCCTTATCTTGCAACGTTACGCCCACAGAGTAGCCTTGTCGGGCGCCGAAAGGGGCGGCATAGATCGGTTTCCAATCATCCTTGGCTGTGGCACGAACCGAAGCGGTGAGCTGAAAGTCTGCCCATACTTCTACAGGGTCGGCTGCGAATGACGCACTTGATAGCAAAAGAGCCGCAATTGAGAGTAATATTTTATACATTATTTAGCTGTAGATGATCGAGCCAAGAAAATCAACACGAGCGATCTGACTCGATGGGCTACTGAACTCCGACTTGTGGACACAATCTTAAAAGTTCGCACTCCTCACACTGAGGGCTACGCGCCGTACACGTTGCTCGACCGTGATAAATCAGCAGATGCGAAAAATCAGTCCAATCTTTTGAAGGCGTAAGCGCAGTAATTTCGTGCTCCACTTTCACAGGATCTAGGTGTTTCGTAAGACCCAGTCTACGCGTCAGTCGGCCTACATGAGTATCGACTGGAAACCCGGGCACACCAAACGCATTGCCCAGCACCACATTGGCTGTTTTGCGACCGACACCGCGTAAGCCAATCAGCTCTTCCATTGTACCGGGCACGTTTCCCCCATGTTTTTCCATAATCGCTTTTGAGAGGTGAGACAAAGAGAGTGCTTTGTTTTTATAAAAACCTGTGGATTGAACCAGCTTTTCTAATTTCGCCAAAGGGGCTTTAGACATCGAACGCGCATCAGGATAATTTCTGAATAACTCGGGTGTGACTTTGTTCACTCGGGCATCGGTGCATTGAGCTGATAAAACGGTTGCGCAAATCAGCTGAAAAGGGTTTTCAAAACTCAAACTCGTCGTCGCCTCAGGAAAAAGCTCTCGGAGCTTGCGAATGATTTTTGCTATGCGCGCTCGCTTCTCTTCGGGTGTTTCTTTAGGAATCCTGATCTGCTTTCTTATTTTCGGCTGAGCCATTTCTCAACTTCTTTCACTTCTCGTGAATTGATCACCTGCGTTTTAGGTAAAAGCGCTTTGCGCGCGACCGTCACGCCGTAAGCCGTATCTTTCAGCCCTTCAACTTCATGAGCATCAGGATTTACAGAAACCAATGTACCTTCGGCTCGAAGCTTCGTGCCCCAACGCCAATCAATATCGAGGCGTGCGGGATTGGCATTGATCTCAATCGCCACATCGCACTTCTTGGCTTCTTCGATTACTTTCTCGGTATCAAACTCGTAACCGGGGCGTCCCAGTAACAACCGCCCCGTCATATGCCCTAAAAATCGAGTCGCCGGGTTTCGCACGGCCTTGAGCAACCGCGTCGTCATTTGATCTCGGTCCATTTTGAAACGCGAATGAATGCTTGCGACTACAAAATCAAAACGCTTCAATTGCGCTGTTGAATAATCAAGTTCGCCATCAGCCAAAATATCACTCTCTACCCCCCAAAAAATACGAATGTCATCGTACTTCTCTTGAAGTTTTCGAACCGCTTTTTCTTGTTCTTTTAAATCATCTGTTTTTAATCCGTGCGCATACACAGCGGTCTGGCTGTGGTCTGAAATTCCAATGTAACGATATCCCAACGCTCGTGCGGCTTCGACCATTTCTTCAAGGGTAGCTGTGCCATCTGATTGATTGGTGTGATTATGAAAAACGCCGACAATTCCGTCTTGAGGCAAAAGTTTTTCTAACGAGCCTTTTTTAGCAAACGCAACTTCTTCGCCTGTCTCTCGAAGTTCGGGAGCAATCCAAGGAAGCTTAAGTTTAGAATAAAATTCTTCTTCGGTTTTTACGGAGAACGAAGCAGGCGAACCCAGCACCTTCCAGTGCGCCTCTGACCCTGTCGTTTTAGCCCACTCGTATCCAAACTGATCTGCAGTCGAAAAATGTAAGAAGGTTTTAAGTACTGCCGGGTTTTTCTTTAAAAAAGAATCGAGCGCCTCTTGAGCCTTTGACCGAGTAGTTGCAGCTCCACTTTTCGGTTCTTCAATTAAAAATTCAAATCGATCGACGATCTCAAGTTTTCGTCTCAACGCACCGGTGAGCTCTACTCTGACCGATGATCCGAGTGATTTCTTTAAATGAGCCGACAAAGCTTGCGCTGCGGGCTCGGCCTCTACGATTCGAGCCTGATCTTGGGTCGACTGCCGAAAACGAATGCCTTCTAAAATCTTGGCCTGGATTTTTTCACCGAAGCCCTTCAGCTTCAAAAGACGATTCTCTCGACAGGCATATTCCAATTCGCCGATGGACTGAATGCCCAGTTCTTCAATCAATTGTTTGGCCTTTTTCGGACCTAAACCCGGAATTTGAACGAGATCTAAAAGCCCAGCCGGAAGTTTCGACTTCAAATCATCACGAACCGTACTCTGCCCTTTCAACAGAAATTCAGTCAGAACTTCAGCGATGCCTTTGCCGACCCCATCAAGCTCAGTGAGGGTACCTGCTTGAGCTCGCTTTTTCAGGTCAGAACAACCCGAAACCACGCCTTGGGCTTTTTCAAAAGCTCTTACTTTGAAGGGATTCTCGCCGTTTAACTCTAAGAGCTGCCTGATTTCTTCAAGCAGCTCGGCTGACCGTTCGCCGTCTTGACTCATAGACATTAAGTGCCCCCGACGAGCCGCTCTGTCAATTGCCGCGGTGCGTTTAGTGCTTGATAAAAAGAGTGTTATCGAAAATAATTGTCGGCTACACTAGAATCAAATCAAATACTTCTGAGCGAAGCGATTAAATGGGAGACCAAAACATGTTCAAGAAAAAAATCACACTAGGCGCTGTACTGGGAACAACCGTGATCCTCATGGGGATGAACATGCCCAGCTGCCCAGGCCAACAAGCCATGCAAAAACAGATCGATGATCTGACTTCAAAAATGACGGTTGTTGAAAAAGGTAGCTCAGGCCAAAACGGAAAACTCACAGGCCTTGAAAAAGAAGTTACTGAGCTCAAAAACTCTCTCGGCGAAGTCGCAGAAGTTCTAAAAACACATAAAGCGACGATTGAGCAACTTCAGGCTCAGATTCAAGAACTCAGCACCCGCTCTGCTGCTGGCTCTAAAAAAGCACCCGCTAAGAAGAGACGCTAACCACGAGTCTCCCTCAGCAAACCTCTAAACCCACGCTTCGAAAGCTCGTTTTCGAATTCACGAAAATCGGCTGGACCAGCTATGGGGGTCCGCTCGCTTCGATTTCTGTAATGCAGAAATACTTTGTCGATCGACTCGGGTGGATCACCGAGCATGAGTTCGAAGAAATTTATACGCTCTGTAAGCTCATGCCTGGACCCATCGCTCCACAGTTTGCGATCTCAATCGGCCGACGAACCTTTGGTGCAGTGGGAGGAATACTTGCGGGTTTGGCTTTTATCACGCCTGCTATTCTGATCGTGATACTCATCGCAGCTCTCTACACTCAGCGACACGTCACCGCTCGGCAAGAACTGTTTTTTCACGGAATGCAAATCGGTGCTGTGGCGCTCATTATTCAATCGCTCGTGATGCTTTTTAAAGTGCATGCGAAAAAAAGCAGGTCATGGGTTTTAGCTGGCCTTAATTTTATACTTACTCGGTTCCACCCAGCACTTGAGCCCATATATATTTTAGGAAGCGGAGCATTCGGAGTCATTCGCGCCCGTCGCGCGAAATCCAAGGTTGCGGTTCTCAGAGACCTCTCCGTTCCCCTTTCAGCTGCATTCTGCGGAACGACTTTAAGTGGTTCGACTTTTTTTAATCCCGTGCTGGGTAATCTTTTCTGGGCCTGCTTTAAAGCAGCAGCTTTTATTTTCGGAACAGGTATCGCTGTTGTTCCTCTGCTCGAGTACGATTTTGTGTTGAAACTAAAATGGCTTTCACATGCCGAATTTATGGACGCACTCGCCGTGGGTCAAATCACACCAGGCCCTTTCGTCATCACGGCCACATTTATCGGTTATAAAGTCGCAGGTCTCATCGGGGCCGCAGTCGCTTCGTCCGGAATTTTTCTGCCTTCCTTTCTCAATATTCTCGTATTTGTGCCGTTGTTTTTAGGTCGATTGACCTCTTCGCCTTATGCTCCTGATTTCGTGTCGTTTGCCCTACCGGCTGTCGTGGGCTGCATTGGTGCAGCGACTTGGAAAATGATTCTGCTTGCCTGTTCATCCCCACGTGATGCAGCCGTACTCGCAATTGTCACGGGGCTTCAATTTGTACGCTGGCTACCCGCATGGGGAACGTTGCTCATTGGAGCTCTTTTAAGCACCCTCATGGGTATTGGGTTCGGGGCTGGATAAGATCGAGTTTTTCGGCTAACTTCAAAGAGCGCAAACATGCGCGACCAAGGACAAAATATGAACACACCCCTACTTTGGGATATTCTTTCGCAACCGACGTCTCCGTTTCGCGAAAAACACGTTCAGATTTTAATCAAAACGACATTGAAGAATAATAAAGTTCCGCACTTCTTGGATCCGATTGGCAACCTGATTATCGGAGCGAACTCGAAAGAAGATTATCTTAAGAAAACTCGCGCTAAAACTCGCGAACCGCTTCGTTTCTTTGTCGCACACATGGATCACCCCGGATTTCATGGTGTGAAGTGGCTCAGTGAAACCGAACTCGAAATTCTCTGGCACGGGGGTTCGCCTACCGCACATCTTGAAAACTCTTCAGTTTGGATAGGTGATGAACAAGGCTGGACTCCGCTTGTCGGCACCCTATCAAAAGTTGAAATGATTCCGTCTGGACGTGGTATTCAAAAAGCGGTCACTTGCTTTGACCGCAGAGAAGCTCAGTCTCTTTACCCGAAAGCAAAATCACTCTACGGTGGATTTCGATTTCGTGCCCCAGTTTGGGAAGAAAACAATCGCCTCTACACAAAAGCAGCAGACGACCTTGTCGGCTGCTTCGCCGTGGTTGAAACGGCAATCTCACTTTGGAATGATCCTAAGAAACGCGCCCTGAGAGAAAACTTTATCGGCATTCTCACACGCGCTGAAGAAGTCGGATTCATCGGTGCCATCGGGCATCTGAAACTCGGATGGATTGAGAAATCAAAACGCCCAACAGTACTCATCAGCCTAGAAACTTCGCGAACTTTGCCAGGCGCTGAATTTGGAAAAGGCCCCATCGTACGACTCGGTGACAAAGCCACGACTTTTGATCCAGGTGCACTAAAAGTTCTGACTGATCTTGCCATAGAAGTTCTACCCGGTCGTCACCAGCGGCGAATCATGGACGGCGGCACCTGTGAAGCAACGGCTGCCACTGCATTTGAAGTTCCAGCGATTGGCATTTCGATTCCGCTCGGCAATTACCATAACCAGTCGTTTGAAGGCGGGCCTGATGCCGCACCGACGAATGGCCCAGCACCTGAATTTGTTGATCTCTCGGATATTCAAGGCATGCTCGAGCTTTGTCAGGCCTTGGTTCGTAAAGGTCTGCCCTGGGCTGAGCCTTGGAAAGCTAAGAAAAAAGAGCTCTTAGCTTCGCTCAAAAAATATCAACCTCTTCTTGAGTCATAGGCCTAAGTGTGCGAATACAAAAGCACTATGGCAAATCCTATTCAAGTTGGCATTAACGGTTTCGGTCGTATTGGTCGCAAAGTCGTACGCTTGGCTCTGCAGAACGACAACGTCGAGATCACGGGCATCAACGACCTGGGCAGCATCGATACGCTGGCTCACCTTTTAAAGTACGATTCGGTTCACGGAACCATCAAAGAAGAGGTTCGAGTCGAAGGCACTACCCTCGTCGTCGGTCGCCACAAAATCAAATGTTCGGCTGAAAAAGATCCGACTAAAATTCAATGGGGCGCCTGGGGAGCACAAATCGTTCATGAGTGCACGGGCGTTTTCACAGACAAAGAAAAAGCGGCGCTTCACTTAGGCGGCGGTGCAAAAAAAGTTCTCATCTCTGCTCCTTCAAAAGATGCCGACATCACGATCTGCATGGGCGTGAACGACACAGCTTATGATGCTTCAAAGCATACGGTTATTTCAAATGCGTCTTGCACCACAAACTGTTTAGCGCCCCTTGTAAAAGTTCTCGACGATAACTTCGGCGTGATCCGTGGAACGATGATGACGGTTCACAGCTACACAAATGACCAACGTATTTTGGATCTTCCTCACAAAGATCTTCGCCGCGCTCGCGCTGCAGCGCTCTCGATGATTCCAACTTCAACGGGTGCCGCTAAGGCTGTGGGCCTTGTACTTCCGCACTTGAAGGGCAAACTCGACGGATTGTCGATTCGTGTACCGACCCCGAATGTTTCAGTGGTCGACTTCACAGGCGAAATCAAAAAAACAACCACCAAAGAAGAAATCAATGCGGCGATGAAAAAAGCCTCAGAAGGCGCGATGAAAGGCATTTTAGCTTTGAGTACCGCTCCTCTCGTTTCATGTGACTTCAATGGCAACGTATACAGCTCGTCTGTCGATGCCGAACTCACGACCGTGATGGAAGGAACTTTGGTGAAAGTCGTCTCTTGGTATGATAACGAATCAGGCTTCTCACAACGCATGCTCGATCTTTCGCTTTTAGTCGCGAAAAAAGGACTGTAATTCATGAGTCAACCGACGAGCGCCCTCTCGATTCGCAGCATTCAGAATCTCGACATCACGGGTAAGCGTCTCTTCTTGCGACTCGACTTCAACGTTCCACTGAGTGATCCCGATTCGAGCGGAAAATGCAACGTCTCAGACGATAGCCGCATTCAAGAAGCGATGCCTACGATTCGTTACGCGATCGAAAAAGGCGCTAAGGTAATTATTGCTTCGCACTTAGGGCGACCTAAGGGGCAGAAGAACCCGAAGTACTCGCTTGAACCAGCGGCCGTTCACCTTGCCGAACTTCTCAAACAAGAAGTCACTCTAGCAGACGATTGTGTGGGTGAAGGCATTGAACTCATGGCGAGCGGTCTGAAACCCGGCCAAGTGCTCATGCTCGAAAATCTTCGCTTTTATAATGAAGAAGAAGCCAATGATCCTGAGTTCTGCCATCGCCTGGCTCGTCTTTGCGATGTGTATGTCACCGATGCCTTCGGAACCTCTCATCGCAAACATGCTTCAACGTACGGGCTGCCTGCTTTGA
>Ga0206960_1083_pt1 | contig 24026 bp, 17 predicted proteins | sample Alteio_BWOrgHeat_29_FD_153255 | JGI IMG/M metagenome (GOLD analysis project Ga0206960, IMG submission 153255) | Enriched cells from forest soil in Barre Woods Harvard Forest LTER site, Petersham, Massachusetts, United States -... | ecosystem: Environmental > Terrestrial > Soil > Temperate forest >... | reverse complement strand
GTCACTGATTGTAAAGACTTCATTAGCCCGGCTCAGGCTTGTAGTACACCAACGTGTGGAACTTTAACTCAAACGGCAAATTCAAAAAACTTCACGACTTCTTGGTCAAAGGGCCGGTGTAATGGAGGCCCCGACGGCTGTAAGATTCAATACGCAGTGAATAATTCTTGGTATGACACCGGAGTAAAAGTAGACTGCGATCAGAATTATTTTAATTTTTCGTCCGCATTACCTGAGGCCTTTTTGAGCGGCAAAGCATGGTCAGATTGGGTTCATGCAGGCGGTCACGATATTTCGATTCGTTTAACTCGAGTGGTTGACGGATCCACGATGTGCACCTTTGCCACACCCATGACATGCGTCCCTACGAGTGGGTCAGTCACTTCGACGCCTACCGTAGATGAAGATTGCAACGGCATCTTCGATGAATACAACCCAGGCGTGTCTCCGCACTATTATTAAGCCTCTTATTGAGCGGTGCTGTTTTTTCTGCAGTCGAGTTGAGCGAGGGCCAGCACATCGAGAACTGATGTGGGCTTATTGAACTCGAGTCGATGACCCACAAATAAAGATGCAGATAAAGACTCAGATGAGAACGGCGTTACTTTGATTCCAGCTTTTGAAAGCGAATCGACTTCCGTCTTCTCAAGTTCAGTGGCAAAGAAACCCGTTCTATTTAATCTTTTTTCTTCGTTACAGTGCCAGACACGCCGTTCGTATCCTGTGACGAGACTTTCTATTTTAGGGTTTAAGACGGGGCAAGCATAGCCTAGAAGGGATTGGTCTGTAGGTACGACGAATAGCTCTAAGTGATTTGCTTGCATGACACTTTCAAGTTCGTCACATTTTTTTGAGAGCTGAGAGTTAGATAACGTATAGCTGCTATTATCCAGAAGAGGGCGAAGGTCATCATTGAGGTGAGCGATATTTGAAACTCCTGCCCATGTTCCCAACACAATCAGAGAACTAAAGAACAGGGTATTGACTTTATCGAGCCGCATAAACTTTTCCCAAAGGGGTGGCTTAGCAGTCAAATGTGAGAAATTCCACGCCACATACAGAGGTAAGGCAAGCAGAGATCGAAAAGCGGGTAAGAAAAGGGTTCCGTTTGAGTCTTTGGCTTTATCCATTCCAAGCAAAGCTGCAACGGCTAGAAAGGCAAGCACTGCTCCGCGTTTGAAGTCTTTAAAGCGAAGAAGCCAAAGAAACGAGAGTAAAAAAGTACTGAAAGTAAAAAGGGGTGATCTTAAGAAAAAAGCGGGTGAAAACTCACTCTCTATTTTAGGTAAGGTGTCGAGGTAGTTTTTGGCTTTAAAACGAAAAATGTCTGAATGATGAATGATGTAGTCTGGGTGTAAGTGGTAAAATATTTTAGCGTAAAAGTAAGGAAGAAGCCCGAGCAGAATACCCAAAGCGAGTATTTTAAGATTTTTATTTTTACGATTGAACGCAGGTAGCTCATTCTCGGGTATTAAAAAAAATAAAAAAACTGCGTTCGGATTTAAAACGAAGCCTAGAGTGTACCCGAATGACAAAACTAAAAAACGGTAAGGGCTTTTCATTTTATTAAAAAGCCAAAGGCCTAGAGTGGCGACCGAGATACCTGTTACAAATCCTCTCGGTATAGAGGTGATGTAGTGAAATTCTGCAGGCAGCATTAAGATCATTGAGAGAAAAACGGTGGCAGCTAAGGTTGATTCTTTTCTGAGTAAATCGACTAAAAAAAGGATGGACAATAAGAAGAGTAAAGAACTGATCAGAGGCAGTGCACAGCTATATGAAACGCCGAGCGCAATCAAGGGGACGGCTAGCAGCGCTTCAATCCAACTATTGTAAGCTTGGCCATAAAAGCACGGCTCATGAAATCTTCCATGCATGATTTCTTTGGCAGTGTACCAGAGCAGGGCTTGGTCTGAGTCTGTATAGGTGCGAGCAAACCCGAAATAGATTTTTACACGCAAAAATACAAAGATCGCGAGCAGTATCGAGAGCAGAAAAAGTGAGAGCTTATTATTGATGCGGGTTTGATTCTTGTAGCCGTCTGACATCATAGACTCGTGTGTTTTCGTTTCCGATAAAGAGCGGAAAGTTTTGAGCAAAGTAGGCTTCGTTTGGCTTGTAGTTGTAACGCTCACCATCACCAATCACGACATAGCTCACTTTGTATTTGCGAAGCAACGCCTCTGCCTGTGGGCCTCCTTGAAACATGATGGGTACTTCGAGCTCTGTTTCGCGGTAGTTGAATCCGTAGTTCCAGACCCACGCCGTGAAGCCCATGATGATCGGCCGTGCAGCAAACATCATGACCCAATGATTATGAGCAGGGTCAGTTAAAAACCGCTCGAGGGGTCCAGTGCGGGCTCGAGTTTGAAGGGCGAGTTCTAAATGAGAGCGGTCGATCATCTGATAACGAGTGCGATAGGTTTCTTGAAGTAATAGACCATCAAGCGCTCCGGTAAAGGTCAGAAGAAAGCACAAGAAACCTGCGGCTACTTTTGAAGCAGCTCCCCAAGAGTTTTTCCACTTCCAGAGTTCATGAAGACCCCAAGCACAGAGAATAGAAAAACCCAGATAACTCCAGATGAGCAGTTTTGTTTGATCCCATTGAATGGGCTGAAATTGAACAATATTGCAGATGGCAAAAATAGAGAATGAACCGACAGAAAAAAATAAAGCTGGGCGATTGAGTCGGTGCCGCGCAAGGAAGAGACACACAGCGGCCATCGGTGTGGCTAGGCCAAAAACTCTGAGCCAGAAAAGTACCCAGCCCCAAAATGAATGGGCAGAGTATCCCCAAACAATAGAGACAAAGTTGGGGTTCTGGATGCCACCCGCAATAAAGAAGCCGTAGAGAGCTCCGCCTAAGATCACAGTAGTCAGCGCAAAAATGAGCCATTCACGCCAGCGCTTATATTGATAAAGACAGTACCCACCCAAAATGACGGCAAGAACGACAAGGCTATGAGCGTGTGTGATGGGCAATAAGCCACAGAGAAAGCCTGCTGCAAAGAGAAGCCGCTGCTGCGCTTTTGATCGTGGTTTTTTACTTTCCATTGCTTCAAAAACCCAATTAAACGCCCAAACTCCAAAAAACATTCCAAGAAGTGCAGAACGTTGGGGTGATAAAATACTCGTAATAAAGTGACTGCCATACCAACCCTGCTCATCGATGCGGCCATATTGCTGTGGGGGCTCTAGAAGGGTCCTCAGTGAGGGCTTTTGAATAAAGTCATGAATAAAATGAATGAAGCCTAGTCCTGCTGAGAAGAAAAAAAGTGTGATTGCAGTATAGGCGATGGGTTTTGAACGAGTGAGCCGTTGAATCAATACAAAAAGCCCCCAGAGAAAGAGCAGTGAGTAAACAATAGAGGGCCAAATAAAGGCAGAGGTCAACGGCACACCCATGCGCATGAGCAAACCTGAAATCAGGTTTGTTAAAAAGGTGTAGGTCATTTTACCTTGTGCATACATGGGGTGATAAGCGAACCAGAGTGAGGGGGGTTTTGTGGCAAAGATATTCGCCATTCCGATGTGTAGAGACCAGTCGCTCCAAACATTTTGATGCCCGCCCCAGACACCATCGGCTTCGAATGTTAGAATTCTTGAAAAAAGTGCAACAAAGTAAACACCCCAGGTGGAGAATAACAAAATTTCCCAGAAATAAGACTTGAAGAAACGCTTGAGTTTTTGAGCAGGTTTCATTTCCAGCCTGGCCATAAAAAGTAAATAGCGTCTGCAAACTCTTTTGGAACGTCAATGGCCGTCATATGAGGATAAAAAAGTACGAACCAGAAAACGGTGAGGCAAATCGTGATGACTCGAAGGTCCACTCGAGTAGAGAGATAGCGTGCTAAAATGATGCAAAGAAAAGGTATGGCAGGTAGGTAGTGGTAGAAAAGCATGATTCGCGGAGAAAGCATCCACGGCGCCCAAAGGATAAAGTACGCGATGAATAGAAACCGCTTCATATGAGTCCAGTTTCTTTCTTTAAAAAGTCCCCACCATGCAGCAAAGAGACCCATCCATAAGACAATTCCATTTCCGATGTTATAGATGTTGCCAACGCGGCCTTCAGAATAATGCACAAACATCCAAACAGGGCGAAGATTGAGAACCCACTGGTAGGGTTTAGATTGATAAGAGTGCGTGGCCTTGAGTTGGCTGTGGTAATACCACATTTGTTTTTGCACGGTCCAAAAGAAGCCCAGGTCGCGCCCCTGCATGAACATCTGTAAGTAGCTCGCGAGGTAGATCACAGCAGGAATCACCGTAAAAGCAAGCGCCGCTTCAACAAGCTGAGCTGTTTTAGGGCGCTGTCGATAGAAAAACCAACTCGTCGTGATATCGATAAAAATCAGCATGAAAACATACAGAGTGGTCCATTTTGTTGCTGCCGCTAGACCGAGACCGATGGCGCTCCAGTAGAGGTTCATGGGCTTCGCATTAGGGTTCTTTTTCCATTTTAAGTAAAATAAAAGACCGAATAGCATGAAGCAGACAAAATAAGAGTCATTCATGGCGATTCGAGATTGTGTAAAGTGCAGCCCTTCAAAAGTAAGAAAAAAAGCTGATAGCCATGCAATAAAAGCGGATCCAAAGAGTTCAAAAGCCACTAAAGCGGTGAGGCCAATACTGAGTGTGCCGAAAAGCGTGCTTCCAAAACGCCAACCAAAACTGTTTTCTCCAAAAATGAGCATAAAGCCAGTCATGAGTAGTTTGGCTAGCGGGGGGTGGGTCCACTCATAAGCAACCCCTGCGGGGTGTGCGCCCCAGGGACTATATGCCTCAGCATCAGAATGGAGATAGCGCGTCGCAGTAAAAGCGTGATACACTTCATCAAAGTAGAAATTACTGGGATATCCTAATCGTATCCATTTCGTGACCAAACTGAATAAAAGTAAGGCTCCGAGTCCGATCCAAAATTTGCGATTCAGACTTGAGCTTGCGTCAGTTTCAGACATGATAGAAGGTAAGGAAGAAGACGAGGGTGGCTCTAGCCTTCGCTTTTTACGGGGCATATGCCTCAAAGAATAGCAGGAAATAGCTATGACACAAGTCAACATCGATGCCACAGGCGAATTGAGAGAACTTCAAAAAAGCTGGTCTGCGAGTCCTTATTGGAAGGGGCGTTTTAACTTTTGGAACGCAGCGTTTTTGCTGAGTACTCCACTGATTGCGTCTGTAGGCACGGTTCTCTACATCTATTTTCAGGGTTTTCGTTGGATGGATTTTGCGCTCTTCGTCGTGATGAGCGGGTTGACGGGGTTTGCGGTTACTGCCGGTTATCATCGGTACTTTTCGCATCGGGCTTATGAATGTCGTTGGCCCTTGAAACTTTTTTATCTCCTTTTTGGCGCAGCCGCATTTGAAAACTCAGTTCTAGTTTGGGGTTCAAACCATCGCTATCACCACCGCTATGTCGATACCGATGGCGATCCGTACAATATTAAAAAAGGTTTTTTCTGGGCTCATATGGGTTGGATTTTTTTCAAAGACCCCGAAGGCCGCACTTTTGACAACGTGCCTTATCTTCTAAAAGACCGTCTTGTGATGTGGCAGCATAAGTATTACCTGCCGATTGCTACCTTTATGAGCTTGGCTTTACCCACCTTGATCGGTTGGTGTTGGGGTAGACCGATGGCTGGTTTTTTCTGGGGGGGTTGGCTTCGCATTGTTTGGGTTCATCACACCACGTTCTTAATCAATTCGGCTGCGCACAAGTTTGGCTCTGTACCTCACGGTGATACGAGCACGGCCCGCAATAATTGGTGGCTTGCATTTGTCACATTTGGCGAAGGGTTCCACAATTTTCATCACGCCTATGCTTCAGATTATCGCAATGGCTACCGCTGGTACCATTGGGATCCGAGCAAGTGGTTTATCTTCTCGATGTCAAAAGTGGGCTTGGCTTCGCGGCTCACACGTGTGAGCAAAGCGCAGCTTGAGTCTCTGCAAATTGAACAGCCTTTACATTAATTTCGGCGCACTGATTTCAGTGTGACTGAAATCGGTTGTATGGAACAGCCCAAGGCCTATTTTCGAGCTCAGCCTTCGACTTCTGATATTGGTGAGTCACCACTTCAAAGAGGCTGAGATTTTTATTCGTTAAAATACCGTCACCGTCTGTTTTCAGATCGAGTGAACCGACAACACCCAAGGTTGCAGGCGAGCGATTGAAACTCGCTGATTCACCAGAAGCGACAACACCTGAGTCTGAGTTCGATCCAAAAAGACTGCCGGTTTGTGCACCGAGTGAAGGGCCAGCTGAACCCGAACTAGCATAATGAGTTCCGCTATTTTGTGAGTTCAGTGCTGCCAAGGCCTGATTGTTCAAATCTGCAAGCGAGTCAGCCATTTTATTTTTTACACCTACTGGATTCGCGACGCCTCCCATTGAAGCAGCCATAATCTCACCTGGTGTTGCGCTATTTGGAAGAGATTTAAAGAAATCTCCCGCAGACATACCCGATGCTTTTTCGAGGCCGGCTAAAAAAGCAGGATTACCTACAAGGTCACGCAGTTTTGGGTTATTGGCTGTTGCGCAAGCGATAAAAGCTTGTGCGTTGCCTGAAGTTTGTGAAGAAGAGCAAGAAGACACGTTACTTGCTGTCGCTGAACCCGCAGTGCTGTTAGCGGTTGTTGGAGTAACTGTAGCATTTCCACTACCAACGGCTGTGCCATCTGATGTTGAGTTAGCTTGGCTCAGTTGCAGAGGGGTCGTGAGGCCTCCGCTAACTGCGCCTCCAGAAACTGAAAGTTGCTGAGCGTTTGCTAAATTATCGTCACGAGATTTAGAGCTGCTGCTCGATTGGATGCCTTTGATGACGGCCATTGCAGCTGCGATGCCACCTGACCAGCAAGACTGAGATTTACTGGCAGAACTAGTAGTGCTTCCAGTGCTCGTGCCTGCTTTACCAGCTGTAGGTGCAGTGCTGTTAGCTGCAGTGGTGCTGACTTGAGCAGCTGGTTTTGCTACATTCGTGCCAGCTGTCGTTGCTGAACTTCCTCCGATACCCATAGACTTTCCAAGAGAAGCCGCAGCTCCTGTTTTCCATAAGGCGACGCCTTCAGCTGCTGCTCCAGCCACTGAAGTCAGTGAGTCACTAAATTTTTTACTCGTGGCCATGGATAGTATTAAGTCGGCACCCGCGCCTGCAATATCGGTTACTGTGCAGATATTGTTTAAAGTATCGCCAGTGGCCCAATCCATTTCCATCAATGCACAAGCAGTCAAACAAACACCTGCGACCGTGCCCCAGATAATAGTGCCGGTTTTCTGTGCGCTAGCGGCATCATCCGCATTTTTAGCTGCAGCACAATAAGTATTTTTTTGATTGTTCGAATCAGATGTAGGACTCGCACTTGGATCTGCACTCGGATTCGGGCTAGCGTTCGAGGCAGTTTGATCGCATGGTGCTCCGACACTTGCGAAAACGGCTGGAACATATGTGTTAGAAGCTATAAACAGAGTCAAACTGAGTGCGAGTAATTGCTGAAATTTGCTTTTACTTGTCATTTCGAATTCCCCCTAAAAGTTACTGAGTTCCGTATTTATTAAGCGGTAACGACCAAGGTCTTGTTTCAAGTTCTGGCTTTGCCTTATTGTAAGAACGAGTCACGACATCAAAGAGGCTCAAACTTCTATTCATTAAAATGCCATCGCCATCAGTCTTCAGATCGAGTGAGCTCACACCTAGGCTTGCAGTGGCGCGATTGTATTTGACGGTTTCTCCGGGTGCGGCACCTACGTCTATGATTGAGTCAGATGAACCTAAAAGATTATCTGTTTGAGCGCTAAGAGAAGGAGCTTTACCTGTGCTTGCGTAACTTGTTGGGCCTTGACCTTGGGCGTTCATTGCAGTGAGCGCTTGTCCATTGAGATCTGACATCACGCCTGCGAGTCTATTTTTCATGTCTTGTGCATTGGCGATACCGCCCATGCCAGCAGCCATGATTTCTCCAGGTGTGGCGCTGTTTGGAATAGATTTAAAGAAATTTCCAGCTGGCATTCCTGATGCCTTTTCGAGACTCGCGATAAAGTCAGGATGGCTCATTAATTGATGCAGTCTTGGGTTATCAGCTGTGGCGCAAGAGATAAAAGCTTGTGCGTTGCCTGAAGCTTGAGAACTCGAACAAGAAGATGAAATATTGCTCCAGGTTGCTCCAGTAGAAGTGTTTGCAGCGACTGTTGTCGTTGCGGTGCCGCTACCATTGAGAATGTCACTGCTTGATGTCGTGTTGGCTTGGCCAATTTGAGCCGAAGATGTCGTGCCGCCACTCACAGCGCTGCCGCCGGTGTTATCAGCTAGTTGTTGAGCTTTTTGAAGATTGTCATTTTTAGATTTGTCGCTTTGGCCCATTTGAATGCCTTTGACTATTGCAGTGGCTGCAGAGATTGCAGCAGCGGTGCATGACATTTTGGCAGCGTTTTTTGCGGCGGCTTGGCCTGCGGCTTGGTTAGCGGCTTGACTTGCAGTGGCTGCTGTTGTTCCAGTTCCTACACTAGCTGTGCTTGCAGTTGAAGTTACTACGCCACTAGCACTACTACCAGCACCTCCGACAAAACTAGACGATGTTGTAAGTCCACCTGCGGATGTTACGGTTCCTGTCGTGCTTCCAGTAGCAAGCGTAACGCTAGGTGAGTAGGTCGTCGTTTCAGCAGCAGTAGTAGATGCCGTCGATGAAAACATTGCGCCAACGCCGCCTTGAGATACACCAGATCCAGTTGCAGATGCGCCTGTTACAGCAACCGTAGAGACGCCCTTACCAGCAAAATACATTCCCGCACCTTGCGCAGCAACAGCACCTAATGAAGTGACAGAGTCGCTAAACTTTTTACTAGTTGTTAGAGTTAGAATTAAATCGGCGCCCATTCCTGCAAAATCAGAAATCATACACGCACGACCGAGGTAAACTTCAGCCGTGCCGTATGAAACTAAGTTTGCAACGCAGGCAGTGGTACAAACTGCGGCTACGGTGCTCCAGATAATAGTACTGGTTTTCTGAGCTGAGGCGGCTTCATCAGCAGTTCTCGCAGCGGCACAATAAGTATTTTTTTGATTGTTTGAATCAGAAGTGGGACTTGCACTCGGGTCAGCACTCGGATTCGGGCTCGCGTTTGCAACGGTCGAACCATCGCAAGGAGCTCCAACACTGGCCAGGGCGACTGGCGCGTAAGTGCTTGAAGAAATAAATAGAACAAGACTCAACGCGAGTGATTGCTGAAAGCGGTTCTTCCCCGTCATTTTTTACTACCCCTATATATAAGGATAACGGGAGAGTGTTGAAAAGTATAACTAAATCAGTCAACTTTAATAAGTCTATAAAACTATTGAGTTTTAACGGGGTGGGTCTTTAAAAACTGAAGCAATTCACCAGGATCGTCAGTAATAATAGCATCCACACCCCAGTCGATGAGGTGCTGCCAGTCTTTAGGGTTATTGACGGTCCAGGGGGCAAGTTTAACTCCTAATGCATGCAGTGCTTTGACCTTCTCTGCATTGAGTAGATTAAATTCTGATGAGATGTAGTCGGCCTTTAACTTTTTTGCCGTTTCAAGCAGATCTTCTTTTGGATTTTCAGTGAGTGCTGAAATTTCAATTCCGGCTTCAAGTTTTCTGATTTCCGGAAACGTTCGGTAATCAAACGATTCAATCACGGATCGCTTGATCATGTTTTGCTTGCGCAGTTCTGTAATCAGCAGTTTTGCAAACTCAGCAGGTGTCACGGTGAACTCAGGATGCTCTGGAAAAATCTTAGTTTCAATATTGAATCTTAACTTCTGCGCAGCGGGCAGTTTTGATTTTTTCACCATCATGAAAACTTCACGAAGGGTTGGAATGCGAGTACCGGGTACGGGCTGCTGAGTTTTGAACCTTGGATTTTTTAAAGTACCGCAATCGTATTTTTTGACTTGAGCGAGAGTCAGAGAATGAATGAGAGGTTCTGTTTTGATGGGCTCGCCCTTTGGGCCTAGGCAAATGGTTTTACTGATGTGCGGGTCATGACTAATCACGAGCTGATTGTCTTTTGTGACGGCCAAATCGAGTTCAATGTATTGAGCACCGACTTCAATCGCATATTCAAAAGCGGGCAATGTATTTTCCGGACGTCTTGCTCGTGCTCCTCGGTGGCCGTGAACATCGAGGGCCCAAGACGACGAAGTAAAAATTAAAAACAAAATCTGACAAAGAGTATGAGCTTTGATTTTCATGAAATGAACTTAACTTGTTGAATTGTTCACTGGCAAACGCTTTACCTTAGACGCTCTGCATAATCGTATATAAAATAGCACCAAACCTAAGAGAACTTGAAATATTCGCGCGAAACCATACTTCGACTGACCCGAGACTCGAGCGCGGTCGATGACTTGAACTTCTGCGACTTTAAAACCACGGCGCTCCATCCAGGGATTAATAAATCGGTGCATACCAGGTGAAAGATTGAGATCGAGCGCCACTTTGCGCTTGTAGGCTTTGATCCCACAGCCCAAGTCGTGAAGGCTTGTGCCGGTCAAAAAGCGAATCAGAATATTGGCCAGCGTAGAGGGGCATATTTTTTTGAACTTGTCGCCTTTTCGTTCTTTGCGCCAACCCGTGACAAATTCAGCGCCTTGATCCAAAAGGGCTGCGAACTGAGGCAAATCTTTGGGGTCATTTTGAAGATCGCCATCTAGAGTGCAAATGATATCGCCAGTGCTTGCTCGAAATCCTGTGCCCAATGCTACGGACTGTCCTTGTCTTGGGTATAGGTGCACTGCGCGAATGGCTACTGATGACTGTTTGAGTGTACGGCGGTCGAGTGTTTCTCGTGTTCCGTCCGTACTGCCGTCATTCACGAGAATGATCTCGCAAGGGCGTCCACAGGATACAAAAGAGCGTTGCAATTGCTGCTCTAGCTCACTCACAAGCGTTTCGATATTGTCTCTTTCATTATGAAGCGGGATGACGACTGAGATGGATCTCAAGCTCATTCGAGATCTTAAAAACAAAACCAGGTACTTGTCACCCGCCTTTATTTTCAGCTTAACTTAACGTAGTAGTGAGAGCTGTGAAATTCATTAATGTGTGGATCTTTGCGCTTTGCTTTCTTTCAGGTGCCTGTAAGCCATCAAAGCCGTCGCTTTGGATTTACACCAGTCTTTATAAAGAAGTCATCGCGGCCGTTCAGCCTCCTCTGCAAGCCTTATTGCCAGACGTTGAGATTAAGTTCTTTCAAGGGGGCAGTGAAAACATAGCGGCTAAACTGAACATGGAGTTATTAGCGAACCGGCCCCAGGCGAACTTAGTCTTAACGAGTGATCCCTTCTGGTACGAAGAGCTGAAGCGTCTTGGAAAGCTAGAAGCTTATCGAAGCCCCGTTGCAGGTTATGTTCCGACGGCATTTACTGATCCTGACAGTTTTTATTCTACTGTTCGTGTTTCATCCATTGTCATGGCTTATCATCAGAATGTTCTCAGTGAGAAAGAGCTTCCACATTCTTGGAAAGATCTAACCGACGATCGATGGAAAGGGCGGCTGACGATGGGAAGTCCACTCGAATCGGGTTCAGCCTTCACCACTGTCGCGATGCTTTTTCATCACGAAGGATGGGATTACTTTACGCGTCTCAGAAGCCTCGATCTGCTTTCATCGGGTGGAAACAGCACGGTTCTCAATCGCATCGAAACGAAAGAGCGACAGATCGGTCTTTTGCTTCTAGAGAATGTTTTGAAAGCGATGAAAAAGGGTTCGCCGATCCGCCCCATCTATCCAAAAGAAGGAGTGATTCCGGTACCCGGATTGATTGCAATTCTCAAAGGCACGAAAAATATATCGGCTGCTCAGCGGGTGTATGATTGGTTTTTTAGTTTAGAAGCCCAGCGTGCGATGGTAGCCGCAGGAATGCATTCGTTTTACCCTCAAGCCCCAGCGCCTCAAGGATGGCTTCCTCTTTCAGAAATTTTAGCTCATACGCCTGAAGGCATGTTCTGGGGCAATGAAGTGCTTCAGGCTCTTTACCCGCGTCGAGACGAGATCAAGCGTGGGTTTTCAGATCGGGTGTTGAGATGAATATTTTCGAGATCACCCTTCGATCCATTGCACTCGCATCGGCGGTCAGTCTTTTTTCGGGTTTGCTGGGTTGTCTCTTTGCGTGGCTTGTCACTCGCGCAGAAATTCCGGGCCGCCAGCGCTGGGCTCAATGGTTAGCCTTGCCCTATTCTGTACCTGCATACTTGCTTGCTATGGCTTGGGTGGTGATCGGAAATCCAACCATCGGTTGGTTACGTCACTTCTTGCCTGCGCAAGGCAGCTATGGGTTCTGGGGAATGGTTTGTGTTGAGACAACGGTGGCAATGACTTTTCCTTTTTTAGAATTGAAAGCGGGGTTTGAAAAATTAGATCCAGCACTCGAAGAGGCCGCACGCATGAGCGGAGCTTCACCCGCTCGGGTTTTTCGTGATGTGAGCTTTAAATTACTTTGGCCTTCGCTTTTAAGCGGTATGGCGCTCTCATTCCTTTATACGATTTCATCTTTCGGTGTACCCGCTCTTTTAGGATTGCCTGTGAGACAGTTCGTTTTGACGACGCTGATTTATTCAGAATTCAAAATGGGCGGTTTAACCGGTATTTATAATGGATTTAAGCTGAGTGCGGTACTGGTTGCCATTGTGCTGGTGGTGCTGGCGCTTTCGTATGCATTGAAAAGATGGCAGTCCAGGCGCGGAGTCACTCTCGTTTCAGGAAAAGCCTCAAAACCCAGTCAAGTGCATTTGGGTAAGCTGACAATCCCTGTTCTGATGGGTTTATCAGCCTGGATCATCATCACTTTAGTGTTGCCGTGGACCGCATTGGGGCTTTCAGCCCTTGCAAGCGTCGCAGGTGATTTTCGTGTTTCGCAGTGGACATTGCGAAACTTTAAAACGGTCGTCACTCTCGCAGACTTTCAAGAGAGTGTAAAAAACTCTCTCAGCTACACGGTTTGCGTGGTGCTCTGCCTCGTTTCAGCCGGTTTTTTTCTAGGTTATCTTTCAGTTCGAAGAAACAAGCGGTGGGCACGAGTCATTGTGGGTGCAAGTCAAATTTCTTTTGCATTACCCGGAACCGTAATCGCTCTTGTTTTGATTTATGTTTCTGCATGGACAGGTTGGCTTTGGGACGGCGTGTTCTGGATGCTTCTTGCTTATGGTCTAAAGTACGCAGCTATTCCGTTTCAAATGCTATCAACCGGATTCTCGCACGTTCACCCTTCACTTGAAGAAGCCGCGCAAATGAGTGGCGCCCGACGTTTCAAGGTGATTCGTGATATTTGGGTGCCAATGCTGAAAACAGTTTGGATTTCTGCAGGCGTACTTGTTGCGCTTCCGATTTTAACAGAACTGACCATGAGCGTGCTTTTGACGGGGCCAGGGCGAGCCACTCTCGGTACTGTTTTGTTTCAGCTTCAAGAATATGCCGATCAGCCTTCTGCGGCTGCGATGGGTTTTCTCATTCTCTCATTCGCAGTGGTGGGCGCCTGGATTCAATCGACTCTTATCTCAAAAAGAAAGAACCTCACATGAAGTCTTCTTTAATTCTCAAGCAGCTGACTAAAAGTTATGGAACGAAAACGATTCTCAATCCGCTCGACTTACAAGTGAAGCCGGGTGAGTTTGTGACGCTGCTGGGCCCGAGCGGCTGTGGCAAGACGACGCTGCTTCGGATGATTGCAGGCCTTGAACAACCCACGGCGGGCGAAATTAAAATGGGTGAGCGCGTTTTTGATTCGGGTCGAATCCATTTGCCACCTGAAGAACGTGGCTTCGGCATGGTGTTTCAGTCTTACGCGGTCTGGCCGCACATGAATGTTTGGCAGAACGTGCAATACCCGCTGAAGGTGAACCCGAAGTGGAAGTCGCTCACGACTCAACAGCGTGAAGAAAAAACTCGTGAAGCGATTAAGCTCGTGCATCTAGAAGAGCTTGCCTCTCGTTGGCCTCAGCAACTTTCGGGGGGTCAGCAACAACGCGTGGCTCTTGCGCGCGGATTGGTGATGGAGCCCGATATCCTTTTGCTCGATGAACCGCTCTCAAATTTAGATGCAAAGCTCAGAGCCGAGATGAGACGTGAGATTCGTGATCTGCATCGCCGAATTGGAATCACCCTGATCTATGTCACTCATGATCAAAAAGAAGCGTTCGAGATGTCGACCCGAGTGATTGTTTTAAATGAGGGTAGGGTGGCACAAGACGGCACTCCCGAAGAGGTGCGAGCGCACCCGAAGCCCGGCTTCGTTCAAGACTTTCTTGCAGAGATGTCTTAAGTAAACTATATTAGTTTAATTTTATTTTTTCTCAAGTATTTTCACCAGGTCTATTTTAATGGGCCTTATATAACTCATTATATTTATTGAACATTAATTAAATAGACACGTCGCGCTGTAATTGTTATTATTTATTTATAGTTAGAAGTTTATTTAACACTGCGCCCGAGGAAGTTATGAACACCAAAAGTAAAACGCCTCATACAGTTTTGATTCGGTCTCTACTTGTGGCCGTTCTTTTTGGAGCGCTTTCGACAAATTCGGCGCAAGCAAATGATTCTTGGGATCGCTTTCTAACATTTATGGGTTTGAACCGTAACTCTCACCCAAGCAAAGACAAAGATTGCGATGAAAAAAATCATCCAGACAGAGGCCATCACTATGCTTATGGACATCGTAATGATGACGATGATGATTGTGATGCGCATCCTACGCCGACTCCAACTCCAAGACCTACACCGGTTCCCACACCCACACCCACACCCACTCCATCGCCAACACCGACGCCAACTCCAGTTTGCACAGTTTCTCAAGTGACCGAAAATCTCCGAATTATGTTCATGGTTGATAATTCGGGTTCGACCGCTACGACGGACCGAGGCGACATTCATCGAGTCGCGACAGTTCAAGAGTTTCTAAATACCTATGCTACCAAGCAGAACTTCACGTACAGTTATAGCTATTTCTCGACCAGCACGTTGACCTACAACATGGTCACTGGACGAGGAAGCGGCTTCACGAGCGCTCCAGTCTATCCGTTCGGCACCGTCACTGGAGCGGATGCTGCCTTGATCGCATTTGAGCGCCTTCCGGCCGGCGGAAGCACGAACTATAGCAGCGCCTTCGCGAGTTTAAATACTCTTGTCGCGGGCGATACCGATCATACCCAACACTACGTTGTAATTTTTATGTCGGACGGACAGCCGACCGACTTGGGAAGCACTGCCACTAGCGAGATTAGCGGGATCACAAGACTCGTAAACTCCCTGCTTCAAGTCGCCGGAAAGGACAAGCTCACGGTCAGCTCGGTCTTTTTCGGAGATAGCTTAGATAGCCAATCCATCAGCAACCTGAAAACCATGGCTCAACTGGGTGGCGGACAATTCGTTGATACGAATCAGAACTCGCAGGTGGTGATCGACGATATCATCAATGTTCCGGGAGCATGCGCGACACCAACACCTTCACCGGTACCGACACCAACTCCTTCACCAGTGCCGACACCAACTCCTTCACCAGTGCCGACACCAACTCCTTCACCAGTGCCGACACCAACTCCTTCACCAGTGCCGACACCAACTCCTTCACCCGTGCCGACACCAACACCTACGCCAGTGCCGACACCAACACCTACGCCAGTGCCGACACCAACACCTACGCCAGTGCCGACACCAACACCTACGCCAGTGCCGACACCAACACCGGTGCCAACGCCTACGCCAACACCTTCACCCGTACCGAGCCCAACACCTTGTGCGGGCCCAGGCTGTATTGGAATTGGAATATAAAAGGGGAGAATGAACCATGTTAAATAAAAAAAGTGCTTTTGCAGTAGCCGCAGTTCTGGTTCTTGGAGTCGTTGTTTACTTCGGCTTGAATCGTCATACCCAAGAACACGCAATGCAACCCGATCAACAGGGCCAACCCTCACAACAGTCAAAAGATTCTCACGCTCAAAATGGGCAAAGCGGTTCTTCAAAACCTGATTTTAATCAGTCTCGAATTGCGATGAATGAAGAAGCAGCACGTAGTGTGGCAGGTGTTGCGGGTTCTGCAGGCGCTGGAGCATCGAGCGATCGAAAAATTGACCAACAAGACCAAGAGCAACAAAAACAAAAAGAAAAAGAACAACAAGATGCAGATAAACAGAAATCGGATTCTAGTTCTCAAGTTACGGGTGCCGGCCAACCGTTAGCCAAAGCGCCACTCACTGAAGAACAAAAAAAACAGCTTGAAGAACAAGCACAAAAAGCTGCGATTAAGGGAGCAGCGTGTGTGCTTGTCAGCTATGAAACAAAAAATGCGACTGCTAAAAGTGGCCCGCATCGCTACATGAAAAATAAATTAAAACTTCCAGAAGATGCAAGAACCGCTTCAAACTTTTGTGTTCGCGTCGATGGAACTCCAGTCAAATATCAATTTTCAAACAAGAGCAAAGAAGAACTTGTCATCGGCATGGTGGGTAAACCCAATTCAGCTGTTACAGTTCGTTATTGCCGTAATCACGTGGTTTGCAATGAAAACTGCGTGATTCCAAAAGATGAATTTATGGAAGCCCTTGCAGGTGATGATGCTGAAGAAAAAGGTGCCATCACTGCGCATTGGAATCCAAAAACGAATTCGGCTTCTCAAGAAGAGGTGGCCGTAGATCATGAGTTAGAAGGCATGGAAGATGCCCTGACTGATGACCGAAAACCGGGAGTTTTTTCCGCATGGCTCGTTGCACGTCAGACCCCTGCTTGTGTGGATAAGACCGTTGCTGTGAATGCAACAAAGAAGCTAGCTCAGGCTGATGGTCAGCTCGAGCGTAAAACCGCTTCCATCCCGAAATAGGAGATCACTCCAGCATTCCCCGTAGGAGGGGGGCTGTATGAGTAAATGGTTCATCAAGGGTCTGACAGCATTGTTCATCGTTATCACTCAAGGTGCTTGCACCTTGCAGTTGAAAGACACATTTCGTTACCAACAACAGGTGCAGACGTTTGCGACACAGCTTGACGTCAATACCAAAATCGATTTGCTCTGGGTGATCGATAACTCATCGAGCATGGACGTTGAGCAAACCAAACTACGACAAGGTTTAGCCAATTTTGCAAACTCTTACCTGAAGCCTTATTGGGACATTCGTATTGGCGTCATCACTACTGATACTTATTTAGCAAACCCAAGATTTGATACGTATGTAACATCGAATCTGACTTTGAGCCCAGGTGTTCCTGAATTCGTTCAACCCGCACATATGAAATCACTGATCTTAGGCCGTATAGCTGCGATTGGTGCGGGTAACGTTGCTACAGATCCTGTTCTTCAGAAGCTTGCTCCTTATTTTACGATTTCAAGCGATCCAACTCAGGCTGGAAAACTTTATACTGATGGCAGTGGAAACCCTGTTTTAAAACTAGGCGCGATTGCTCCAGTTTGGTTGCAGCGTGCGAATTATGCAAAACTTCTTGCAGGTATTCATGATGGTCCAACTACAGGCCTTTGTGCGACTTCATCTCTAACCCCTTATTTTTTCAACACCAACATCAGTAACTGCCAGGTACGCGATAATGCTGTTACGAATTTGGCTTCTACTGAAACGGGTACTACAAACTGTTTAGATCCCGCTCAAAACGGAACGCAAGAGTGTTTGAACACTTTTGCGAATGATACGGTCCGTTCTGGAATGCCAATTATTAATACGCTGGCTCCAGATGGCGTAGACCCAGCTGTGTGGACACAAACGATCACGAATGCATTTATGATTAATGCAACCACAGGCAGTGCAGGTCATGGTTCTGAACGTGCATTCAGTTCAGTGCTCGAATTTTTAAAAGTGAATGAAGCAACAGGTAGCGCATCAGCATTCTTTCGGCCAGGCTCGTTGCGTGGTGTTTTCTTCTTGGGTGATGAAGACGATCAAAGCACAGATCTAGATGCAGACACCACTCAAATTACAAATCCGTTCGCTGATTACATGTGCGATCAAGCTCAGTTAGATGCATTGAATCCCGGAAATGTTGCGAATATTAATAGCGGTTATTGTTGTTCAGGAGGCGGTTGTCAATTTGGTACGAGAGGAACAAGCTGCCCAGTGAAATCGATCGACAATGGCACTTGGACTATTTCAACTTGTCCTGACCCAAGTTTACTCATGCCGGTTTCAAGTGTGAAAACGAGGTTAGATACATTCTTCCAGACTCTTGACGCAGCGGCTCCAACAGATCCATCAAGCTACTTTGTCGCGACAATCGTGCCACAGTCATTGCAGACACTCCAAACGATTCAAGCACTGCGTGAGCAAGACGACACAGAGGTAGGAACCTATTTAAATCAATCAGTTGACCGTGGTGACCGCTACCTAGCACTGGTCAGTGCGGTAGGAAATGGCTCTTTAGCACTTGAGTTAGGAAGCCCTTCGTACGATACGTTACTTGATCAGATTGGTACGACTATTGTCCAGAAGAAGGGCACGTTCCAACTGGCCCGAGCCCCAACAGGGTTCGAAGACATGGTGGTGTCGATCCTTCATATCGATGGATCGACGACGGTGATTGATTCGAGCAAGTTGGCCATTGTGGGCACAACGGTTCAAATCACTGATTTACAAACGGTGTTGACTCTTAAGGGCACCGATAAAATTTCGATTAACTACCAGCCGAAGACGGCGTTCTAAGGTGGAGAATCGAAGGGGGATAGTCGTATGAACTTTTTTGAATTTATCAGAGACCATCTGGCACACGTGCTGCCGATTCTCGCTGCGGGCTTTATTGCCATCGCACTCGTTGCCGAACGGTCACGAGCTTTGATGATGGTTTACCCACTCAAAAATTCAAAACTCTTTTTCGAAAAGATTTCTGAGTTGGTTGTGAGTGGCCGTATTGCAGAAGCCGTATCACTCTGCGATCAGAACTCGTCGAGTTTGGCGCCTCGCTTAGTCAAAGCAGGTTTGCTTCGCGCTCATCTTCCAGATGAAGCCGTCGAACAAGCACTTGCTCTTTCACTGGGTGAGTTGACTCGCATGGTGACAAAACGTACAAGCTTTTTGGCAACGATCGCGAACGTCGCTACGTTGCTCGGTTTGTTAGGAACGATCGCAGGCTTGGTGGCTTCATTCGAAGCTGTAGGTCATGCCGATGCACAGCAGAAAGCAGCAATGTTGTCTGCAGGTATCGCAACCGCCATGAACGCAACAATGATGGGTTTGGGTGTTGCCATTCCATCGATGGTGCTTTTCAGCATTTTGGTGAACAAGTCAAATAGCCTTGTTGCTGATCTCGAAGAGACTGCTCTTCGTACGATCGATACACTGAAGCTGCGTTACTATATGGCGGATGGTTCTGAGCATGTTCACGCTAATGGTAATGCGCATCCACCTGCAGCTCCAAAAACGGCTAATGTAGTTTCTCTGACCGGAAGGAAAGCAGCATGAGCCGTCATGGCAATCAAAGCCAGGACTTCGAACTCAACCTGGCTCCGATCATTGACTGCTTTACGGTGCTTGTAACGTTCTTGCTCGCATCATCAGCTTTCATTTCAATTGGCTTGCTTGACGCGGGTATTGCGGCAGGCGGAGCAACGACTCCTGAAGACAAGGCGCCGCCTTCTGTTCAAGTCAGCGTCGAGTTGCAGCCGAGCCATAAGATTGAAATCAAAGTCACAGGCAAAGCGAATCAGACGTTTGATATTGTGCCAACCAACGGAGTTTGGGATTACGACAAGCTCACCGCGCAGCTGAATACCTTAAAGCAGAAATATCCCGACCTCGGTGGTGTTACCTTGAAGGCAGATGAAAACGTTCAATACGGTGAAGTCATTGTTGGAATGGAAAATATTCGCAAATCACTTCCAGCCGTTCTGTTGGGAGGATTTTAGTCATGAAACTTTTCGGAGGCCCACTCAGCAAAGGCAAATTATTCAAGAAAACTCCCCATCAGTCTGACGAGATGGCTCTTCAGATTACATCGATGGCTGACATTTTCATGATCCTGCTCGTCTTCTTGCTGAAAAGTTACGCCACTGCCATTGTGAATGTGACTCCCACAGCCGGTATGAAATTACCGGTGGCCAATGCAGAGAGCCCTGAGCTCAATGCACTAAAAGTTGAAATTTCAGAAACGGCTGTTTCGATCGAGTCTAATCCGGTCATGACCTTGGATGGCTTTAAGGTTGCGGGCGGAGAAGTCGGTTCAAACGGTGTCTCAAAAACCTTAGCCGAGGCTTTTGAGAAAGAACGTAAACGTCAGTTACTCATCGCGCAGTCGAATACCGAAGTGAAAATAGATCCAAAGGTAATTGTAGTAGCGGATCAGAGAACACCCTATTCGACGATCAAGGCGGTCTTAGCCTCAGCAGCGATTCATGGTTATACCGACTTTAAATTAGCGGTGGTGAAACGAGACTGACATATGAATAACGGGCAGCACGATCTGAGCACTACTAAACAAGCGAAGGGGGCGCGGAGAGCAGCCCTTTTCGTCGTTTTGTGTGTGCTACTTGTGAGTGCGAATGCCTGGACTGCTTCAAATAAAGACAAAGAGATGTCTGTGAAAGTGCTTCACGGTCAAGTCAATGAAGATCAAGATCGTTTGGTCGACCAAGCGGCGCTGACGGCGCAACATGAATCGATCAAACGCCTTCAGCGGTTATTGACCAAATATCGTGGAACTTCACACGAGCCTGTTCTTCTTGCAAAACTCGCAGAAATTTTTCAACAAGAGGGTTCGATTCGCTTCCGTCTCGCACACGGTAGGGCCAATCGTACGAACTCCGCTCTTGATATGGGCGATTACAAAAAAGCAATGAGGCAATCGGTAGATACGCTGAATCACCTGATTTCGCACTATCCTGATTATGATGAAATCGATCTTGCGTATTTCTTGCGCGGTAAAGCTTACCAAGAAATCGGTGATAAAAAAGAAGCAAAGCACGATTACCTGACGTTGGTCAAAAAATTTCCACAGGCTCCTGAAGTGACATCAGCTTACATGTCGTTGGCTGATTACGAAATCGACGATAACAATCATGAATTAGCACTTCGGTACCTTTCAGAAGTCGAGAAGAAGCCCGAGAGCCCACAGTATCCATTCGCTCTCTATAAAATGGCATGGAGCCATTACAATCTTAAAAATATTCCGCGTGGCCTTTCGTATTTAGAGCGCCACATTGCTTATTTTAAGAATGTTTTTGAGACCTCAAAAATCAAAGAGGAACCGATCAGTTCATCAGACGTTGCCATGCGTGAAAACTCACTCATGGACCTTGCCATGTTCTACTTCGAAGGCATTGAGCACGGCGATTCGGGTTATCAAGTTGAGAACGCGCTTCCTTACTTTAAAAAACAAGATCCAGGTGAGCACTTGGGCCGCATGACGGTTCGATTCGCTAAGCACTTGCGCGCAGCGGGAATGCAAGATCGCCTGATTGGCTGGAAGAACCTCATGATCAAAGATGAGCTCGCTTTACCAGAAACCGCAGAAGTGGCGATGCTTTTGTTCGAAGACCAGATTAATAAACGCAAATTCACAGAGCTGAGCGAGACAGCACACGATTTCGTTACGATCTACCACGCTTATCCAAAAGCCAAAGCGTTTGATGCATATACAAAAGCACAGCGCATGTTGCTTGAGACAGCAGAGAAAATTCAGGGCTGGACGATTAAGAACAAGAAAGCTGACGACTTGAAATCACTGACCTCCACTCTGAGTGCTCTTTATAGTTCATTTATCGATATCGTCGATTCAAAAGATGAGCGCGTTCCAAAAGTTCATTACAACTTAGCTGAAACACTCTTTGAAATTCAAGATTACGAGGCCGCAACACAGCACTACCGTTGGGTCGTTGAAAATTGGAACAATCAAAAAGGCTTCGATGTCAAAGTGGCTAGTATTAAGGCGATTGCGAGCCGCTACGAAGTTTTACATCGCTCGGGCGTGATTCCAACAGAATTAAAAGCGGTGGGGCTCAATCAAGATCACTCTGTGGCTTCAAACTCAGCGCTAGAAGAGTGGATTCAGTGGTTGGGTGCTCATGCAAAAAAATATTCAGCGAATGATGAGACTTTTCAAAATTTCGAATTTGAAGCCAGCCGTGCTCTCTATGTTCAGGGTCAAATCAAACGCGCTACCGAACGCATGCTCGCTTCTGCTGAATTACAGCCGCAGTCAAAATTTGCAATGCCTGAAGCAAGCTTGGTTTTAGATACTTATGTTGCCGCCGGTGATTGGGATCGAACCAATCAAATGGCGCTTCGACTCATGAAAGTGAAGGCCTGGTCTCAAACTCCTTTTGCTGAGAAACTTTATGCCCTTGCAGCAGACTCATTCTATAAAACAGTTGAAATTCAGCAAAAAGCTGGCGATTTCAAAACCACACTCAGCAAAGCAGAAGATTGCGTGTCTGATTATGCAAAGAGCGTTCGTTATGTAGACTGCTTGCTGATGGCGGGCAAGGCGGCTGTTCAGGTGGGCAAAGAAGAAAAAGCTGAAAGCTTTTACGGTGAGCTGATCAATAAACATGCGGGTACAGAGCCCTCACAGGTGGCTTTACTTGAGAGAGCCCAGATCTACGAAAAGAATTTTAAATTTGCGAGTGCCGCTGACGACTTCAAGGCTTATTTAACGAGCACAGCCGCTAAGAAAATTTCAAATGACAAGGTCGTTGAGCTTTGGGATCGCACGTTACAACTCTATTGGTTCGCAGGTGCACATGACAAAGTGATTCAACTCACACAAACCTTGCCGCAATGTCGCGAAGAAATTTTAGATACCTGCACGCGCTTGACCGCTTTTGCTCGTTTGGCGAGTTCTGACCCTACCTATGCTCCTGATGCGCTGTCTCGCGTTCTACACGGTAAAAAAGAACAGAAAGCACTTTGGGCTCTTGTTGCTCTCCATACTCCAGAGAAGATCGCGTTCAAAGATCGCCTGTTTTTGATCAAGTCTGTTGCCGATAACTGGGACAAACTAGAGCCTCTTTCAAAAATGGCTCTCTTAGACGAGCTTCACCACTCGGTTCCATATGTTTACTCTCTTACTCGTAAAGAAGTGGCCAAGCTGACACCTCTCAAAATTAATCCGAAAGCGATTAAACGTCGAGTCGAACTCATTCAAGAGCTTGAAGGTGTCGCTACCGCTGCAGTCAAGCTTCCGTGGGCTCGCATTCGTGCTGAGATGCTGAATGAAGTGGCTGATCTTTATTCTGAATTTGCAGGATCTTTGAGAAACCTTCCGATTCCTGATGGGCTACCTGAAGCAGAGAAGACAGCTTACGACGAGAGCATTCAAAAGATTGTGTTTCCGTTTGAAGAAAAGGGTTCTGAGATTCGCCGTAAAGCTTTCGAGTTGGCTTCACAGTTCGCCATTGATGACACTACTTTTGAAAAAATTGCTGATTCTTTCTTCAAAGAAAATCCTTCTCAAGCGAAAGCTGATCAAGTGAGCGCTGATTTACGTTTACCGGCTTCACTCGACCTTGCTTTGATGGATCGCATGAATAAAGACGGTTACTGGCCACGTGTTCAATCGGTCAAAACAGATCGAATGCGAGTAACGCCTGAAAACCGAGCAAGAGCCGTTCAAGCAATGTGGCTTACTTCATTGCATAGTAAAAACTGGGCTGCTGCTTCGTATTTCTTATCTGAAGCACAAAAGGGTGGAGTCATGTCTCTGTCTTCTCAGGTGGTAACAGTGATGAAGGCGTACACCATGGCTCAAGCCGGAGCTCGCAGCGAAGCAGTTGCAGAACTTTATGATGAGCGCTCACAGTTCAAAGGCCTCGAACGTGGAGCTTTAGCAGGGTATGTGGTTTCGGCTCAGGTCGCGACCCTTTCGCGTGAAAAAGTGAAGTCGATGGTCGAGTCTCTCGAGAAAGAAAGCGACCAAGGCTTGCTTGCTCCTATTATTGGCGAGCAACAAGAAGCTTGGGTGATTGCATTCGGAGCCGACTGGAGCGGAGCACGACTTTCAGAACAGAATCAGGTCGACTTGCTTGAAGAGGCTGCACATGTGGATGGCCGAGCTCGTCGAAAATGGGCAGACGTTGC
>Ga0206960_1037_pt2 | contig 24337 bp, 20 predicted proteins | sample Alteio_BWOrgHeat_29_FD_153255 | JGI IMG/M metagenome (GOLD analysis project Ga0206960, IMG submission 153255) | Enriched cells from forest soil in Barre Woods Harvard Forest LTER site, Petersham, Massachusetts, United States -... | ecosystem: Environmental > Terrestrial > Soil > Temperate forest >... | reverse complement strand
GCCGGCTTCGTGGAGTTTGTGGAGCTCTTTGGCCTGCTTCTTGAGTTGCTCAAGGCTCGGACGGGACGGCAGTGGTTTCTTCATCACGAACTTCCTTTCATATGCCTGGAGTCCGCACTTTCAGGCTGAAAGAAGGTTCGTACCTTCGTGTCACTCATTGAGGTGGGCTCGGCCCTTTCCGCGGACTGGATGCGCCCTTTACGCAGGGATCAGTATAGCCATCCTCTTCCAAAATGCCACTGCAAAAATGCGGTTGGAGGTGATTTTAGATTGAATTTCCATTCCAATTCTTCTACGGTGCGCGCCAAGGGGGATTTTGATTTTATGGGAGGTTATTGTAAAGTGCTGGGGATTCTTCCGGCAATCGGCGTTTTCTTCGTGGCACTCTGCCTGACTGCGGCAGGGGAAACCAATTCTCTGACAGCGGAAAAAGCGCTGCCAGCCGAAGGCAGTGCCGAGTGGGCCCAGCACGTCGTCCAGTCCTACCAACAGATTCAGGAGCAGCAACGATCCATGCTCGTCGGCATCGAGCAGGCGCGACAGGACGCCGCCGCGGCCGCGCACGCGGTGGAACAAGCCCGCCAGGATGCCGAAGCCTCCGCGAAACGCAACAACGATGAGGTGGACGCCCGACTGAATCGCATCGAACAGTCCGTCACGGCCGAGCGCGAACACGAAATGGAGACCGTCCGTCTCTCGCAACGTTCGACGCTCATCACGGTCGGCATTTTCGCCAGCCTTGGGTTTTTGGGGATGCTTTTCTTTGTGGTGTTCCTGTTGCGGATCATGAACCGCCGTACCGAGACCATGATCGCCCAGTTCACCGGTCAGGTGCTCGGCCCCGGTTTCACGCCTGCCGCGCTCACCGCCGGCGGGGCGCACATGGTCCCCGCCAATCGCGTGGAGCAGTCCACCGCGCGTTTCGTCAATACCATCGAACGCCTCGAGAAGCGCATCAACGAACTCGAAGGCGCGTCAGAACCGCTACCGGACGTCGAATCACCGGAGTTAAAGGACCCCGCCGAGACGGCACCAGCGATCGTCGAACCACACACCGAAACCCCGGAGCCGGAAACGGCCGCCTCGCGCGCCAAAACCGAGAAGGCGGAGCGCGATGCCCGGATTGCGCTATTGCTGGGAAAAGGGCAGGCGCTGCTCAGTTTGCAGCAGGCCGATACCGCTCTCGTCTGTTTCGACGAAGCGATCGCGCTTGACTCGACCATTGCCGAGGCTTTCATCAAGAAAGGCGTGGCGCTGGAAAAGCTGGGGAAACTCGACGAGGCCATCGATTGCTATGACCGTGCGATCGCATTGGACGACTCGATGACCATGGCCTACCTGAACAAGGGCGGGGTGTTCAATCGATTGGAACGTTACGGCGAAGCATTGCAGTGCTACGAGCAGGCACTACGCGCGCAACAAAAACCCAGCGTCGCGTAGGTTCACGCGGGCGGTTTGCGGACCGCTCTCGGCTTCGAGCGCTTTCTTTGCGAGCTGGAAATTCACCCGCATGAGTTCGCGGTTTTCCTCTTCCTTCGCGGTCAACTGGCTTTCCAGCTCCGCGATGCGCCCCTCGTAGGCGGCGAACCTTCGTTCTACCGTCGTCTGTGCCCGGCCAATCCGCTCTTCCAATTCAGCCATGCGGCGGGTCGCCTCGGCCTGCGTATCGATCAAGCTTTCGCGCTGCGCGAAGAGCGCCTGCACGAGCCGGTTCATCATCATCCGCGCGAGCTGCGGAATCAACGCGGCGCGCATCGTCGCAGGGAGGTTTCCGATGCGCTCGGGATTGCCCTGAACCAGTTCCAAGTCGCCGCGGTTGGAGGCCCCGGAATGCTGGAGCGGTTCTGCAGAAAAGTAATCGGATACGGAATACGGGGGGACGACGATGGGCTCCCGGCAGTTCGTGCAGGAGATGACGGCATTAATGCCGTCGTCAGACACGGCCAATTTTTGGCCACAATTCAGGCAACGAAACTTGATCACGGCCCCCTCCTTGGTAGAAACCGTTGCGCTAGAATGGCGCAGCCCGATATGGGAGTCAATCCAAATTCCGCCGTCTTAACAAAGAATCGGTTAGTCGCCCTCGGTGAGCAGAACATCCCGACGAAGGACAGCGGCTTCGGCACCGTCGAATTCCGGTTCTTCCAACGCACTTTCCCGCGGCTTGAAGGAATGATTGCGCGCCAGGAGCATGTAAATGGAAGGCACCACGAACAACGTGAACAGTGTCCCGATCATCATGCCGCTGACGAGTACCGTACCGATGCTATTACGCGAACCGGCACCGGGACCCCGGGCCAGCACGAGGGGGAAGTGACCCGCGACCGTTGCCACGGACGTCATCAAGATGGGACGCAACCGGGTCCCGGCAGCTTCGATGACCGCGTCGAGTTTGTTTTTACCCGACTCTTGCATTTTGTTGGCGAATTCCACGATGAGAATTCCGTTTTTGGAAACGAGTCCCACCAGGGTAATCAACCCGATCTGGCTGTAGATGTTCAATGTCGTAAACCCAAGGAAGCTGAACAACAACGCGCCCGAAAGCGCCAGCGGCACGGATCCGAGCAAGATGATCAATGGGTCGCGAAAACTCTCAAACTGCGCCGCCAGTACGAGGAAAATAAGGATGAAGGAAAGCATCAGCGTCGTGTTCAGGTTGTTTCCTTCCACCCGCAACTGTCGTGCTTCTCCGCCGTAGTCGATGTTGTAGCCCTTCGGTAGAATCTGCGCGGCCTCTTGTTCGAGTACCTTCAATGCCTGGTCCAGCGTCGCGCCTGGACGGATGGCCCCTTCAATCTTAACGGAATTCAACTGCTGAAACCGGTAAATCGCCCGCGGTTCCGTCGTCTGCTTCAGCGTCGCAAAAGTCGAGAGCGACACCAGTTTCCCATTGGGTCCACTGATATAAAAATCCTTCAACTGGTCGGCATTCAGGCGCTGCACGCGCGAAACTTGCGGAATGACCTTGTAACTGCGGCCCTGGATATTGAAGCGATTAACATAATTGCCTCCCAACATTGTGCCGAGATCAGCGCCCACCTGTTGCAGGTTCAATCCCAGCGACGCCACTTTGTCGCGATCAAAAACGACCTCCGTCTGTGGTTGGTCGAATTTCAGATCGGTGTCCGCAAATACAAAAACGCCGCTCTCCAGGGCCTTCGCAACCAGTTGATTGGCGAAATCGATGAGCTCCCGCGGCTCGGCCGTGGAGGCGATAACGAACTCGACGGGAAACTGTCCGCCGCCCGGCAACGGCGCCGGAGTTGTGGCGATCACGCGCACGCCGGAAATTCCGCTGACCCGAGCGAAAACCTCGCCGAGTACCTGCTCCGTGTTTCGTTTCCTCTCGCTCCACGGTTTGGTCACCATGCCGGAAAATCCGCCCGATGGATCGGTGAGTTGGAACGTGTGCTCCGTCTCGGGCAACGATTCAAACACGTCGTTCACTTTTTCGGTATAACGCGTGGTTTGTTCAATGGTGGAATTCGGCGCGGCCTGGACAATCCCAAAGACAACTCCCTGATCCTCTTTCGGGGCCAGCTCATGTTGAGAGAGTAGAAGGAATGGAACCATCAACAGGATGACGATCAAAGCCAACGTCAGCGTCACCGGGCGCCACTGCAAGGTGTTGGTGAGTGTCTTGATGTATCGCTGGCGGAGCTTGTCGAAACGATTGTTGATCCAGCCGGCAAATCCGCGATGCGAATCGCCCGTACGGAGGAGTTTCGATGACATCATCGGCGACAAGGTCAGCGCGACGAACCCGGAAACAATCACAGCGCCAGCCAGCGTCAGGGCAAACTCGCGGAACAACGTCCCCGTGAGGCCGCCTTGAAAACCAATCGGCGCATACACAGCCGCCAGCGTAATAGTCATGGCGATGATCGGGCCGAATAATTCCCGCGCGCCTTTAATGGCCGCATCGTAGGGCTTTAATCCTTCGTGCAAATGCCGCTCGACGTTTTCGACGACAACAATCGCGTCATCCACCACCAATCCGACCGAGAGCACGATCGCCAGCAATGTCAGGAGGTTCAGTGTGAACCCAAACACCAGCATCAGGAAAGCCGCGCCAATCAGGGAAATCGGGATCGCCACTACCGGAATGAGGACGGAACGAAATGAACCCAAAAAGAGAAAGATGACGACAATGACGATCAGTAGCGTCTCCAGCAGGGTGTGGGTCACCTCGGACAGCGCGTCGCTGATGTATTTCGTGGAATCGTATGGAACACCGACTTTCATGCCGACAGGCAATTGACGCTCTATCTGGGGAAGCTCGGCACGCACCGCCTTGATGACATCGAGCGAGTTGGCGGTCGGCAACGCCCAGATACCCATGAACGTCGCCTTCTCGCCGGAAAAACGGACGTCTTCATCATAACTCTCCGCGCCAAGTTCAACGTCGGCGATGTCTTTTAGCCGAATGATGGCGCCGTTCTGTTGACGAATGACGAGTTCACGAAATTCCTCCGGTGTGCGGAGGTCGGTGTTTGCCGTCAGGTTCACCGAGATCATCGATCCCTTGGTGGCGCCGACAGCGGAAAGGAAATTATTGGCAGCCAAAGCGTCATGGACCTGCGACGGTGAAATGTTCAGCGCGGCCAAACGATCGGCCTTGAGCCAGATCCGCATCGCGAACGTGCGGGCACCAAGGATGTCCGCGCGTTGGACGCCACTGATGGCCGTCAACTTCGGTTGGACGACCCGTGTCAGATAATCGGTAATTTGATTCTGATCGAGGTCCTTTGAATAAAAGCTCAAATAGGCCGCCGCGAATTGGCTGTCACTGGTGGCAATTTCGATGATCGGGGCCTCGGCTTCCGGCGGTAGGTCATTGCGCACCTGCGCGACTTTTGCCTGGATCTGCGTCAGCGCGGCGTTGTTGTCGTAATTGAGCTTCAAGTGCACCGTGATCGTGCTCACGCCCTGTGCACTCGAGGATTCGATGTAATCGATCCCGTCAGCGCTCGCGATGACACGTTCCAGTGGCGTGGTGATGAATCCGCGGACCAGATCGGCATTGGCACCTACATACACCGTCGTCACGGTCACCACGGCGATGTCGCTGCGCGGATACTGCCGCACATTGAGCGACCGGATTGCCTGGAAGCCCGCCAGCAGGATGATCAGGTTGACAACGGTCGCGACGACCGGGCGGCGGATGAATAAGTCGGTAAAATTCATGGTCTTGCTTCCGGGACGCGGTTCACCGATTGGGCGGAGTCGGGTTGGCTTCGTTTCCCGGCTGAACGCTGTTGTTCACCTGGATGGGGATTCCACTGCGCAGCTTGAAGACGCCGGAGCTCACCACTTCGACGCCCGCCTTGAGGCCGGAAATAATCGACACCTGATCGCCGCGAGTCGGTCCGGTTTTTACGAATTGCTGGAGTGCTTCCTTGATTGGCTTGCCATCGGGTCCCGGTTGATCTTTGACGACAAAAACCGAATCGCCGTACGGCGCATAATTGATTGAGGTTGCTGGAATGGAAACAACGTCCTGTTCCGGCTGGATCACCTCGACGTTGACGAACATGCCGGGACGTAACCGGTTTTCCGCATTTGCCACCGTGCCCTGGATCGTGATATTACGCGTCGACTCATCGAAGAGGGAATCGATGGCGGTGATATCGCCTTCAAACTGATCGCCGGCGACCCCGTTCGCCTTGACGCGGAGTTTTTTACCCACAGCAATCTGCCCGAGGTTCTCTTGTGGTAGGGAGAAATTCACATAGATCGGATCGGTCGATTGGAGCGGCACGATGGGCTTGCCGACATCCAGGTACTGGCCGAGGTCGACCTGTCGAATCCCCAGTATCCCATCGAACGGTGCGACAATGGTCTTGCGAGCAATCAATGCATTCGCGGCATCCACAAGTCCCGAGTCTTGGCGAAATTCGCTATCGGCGGAATCATAGTCCGACTGGGAGACGGCCCCGCTGGCACGGAGATTCTTCTGTCGGTCGAGACTCAGCTTTGCCAGGTCGCGGCGGGCCTCTGCGGTATGCAGTGCAGCCTCCTCTTGCGAACTGTCGAGCTTGACCAGCAGGTCCCCTTTTTTCACCGCGGCGCCGGACCGGAAAGCAATCTGGGAGATGATACCCGCCAAATCCGTGCTGACGGTGACGCCATTGACGGCCTTCAACGATCCCACCGCACCGAGAACCGGCTGCCATCGTTCTGTCTTGGCCACAGCTGTCGTGATGGCGACGGGAGGCGGCGCAAATTTCGCGGCCATCGCGATCCCGGTCTTGATCTGCCAAACCTTCCAGGCGCCAATTGCCACAATAAAGAGGGCCATCAGCACCAGCATGACCACCATTTGCCTGGCTATGGATTTTGAACCGCGTGGTGGTTGTGATTTGCCCTCCAGTCGGGTACCGGCAAATGCCGATGAAGATGTGCCTGTCGAAGGGGCCGTTGTGCTGTCGCTGGTTGAAAGTGAATTTTTCATAGTGCGTTTGATTTCTGGATTTATGGATGTCTTCAGGCTGAAGCTGCCTCCTTGACCCCCAATAGTGACATCGTCCCTTCTTCCATCTCATTGAGCACGGAAAGATCGTTCTGAATCCGGGCATGCGTCAGTAGTCCTTCATAGTACGCAAAAACCATCTCCGCCTTCGCCGCGGGATCGGGCGCGTGAATGAAACCTTGAGCGTGCGCATCCCGAATCGTCGACTCCAAATACTTTCGATGGTGGACCATGATCTCCTGGATTTTGGCGCAGAGTTCTGGCTCTTCCGTGCTTACCTCGGAGCCGATGGAATGCAACGGGCATCCGAGTACTTTTCCGTGCTTCTTCTGAAGTTCTCCCTGTCGTTCGAGAAGATACTGGCACATCCCGTGAATTCGTTCCAGCGGCGGAATTGTGGGAGAAAAAATCGCGTCCGATTTTTTGCGTTCTTCTTGAAACTTCGCCTCTACAGCGGCAATCGCCAGGTCTGATTTTGAGTTGAAAAAATAATAGAAGCTGCCCTTTTTTACGCCGGCCTTCTCGCAAATGTGGTCGATGGTGGTACTGCCGTAGGAGCCGGTGTGAATTAACTCCATAACCGCCTCCATCAATTTTTCCCTGGCATCGCTAACGCGTCCCATAATCTACATCCTCTCGATTTCCTGACCACCCCTACCTATAATCAATTTGACTAAATAGTCAACTATCAATTAACTAGGTGTAGACAGCTACCGCCACTGTGCTAAAATTATAGTGGTTTTATGAGTAAAATGGTCATTTCATTCGCGGCTCTTACAATATGTCTGGTTACCGTTTCGCCCATAAAAGCGCAGTTGAGCGACGGCTCGCCTTCGCTAAGAACGGTGCTCTCAGATAGACCTTTCTTTAATACTCCGAGCGTCCTCACGTTGACAGGCGACTATGTGAACTCGCCCCGGGAGGACTTTTTACAGTCGGGGTCGTACAATTTGCCGCTGAGCCTGGACCAGATGGACGGCTTGGTCGCTGGTGTTGCATTTGGTGATAGCGCGCAGCGTGGCCAATGGCAGTTGGCTTACAGTCGCAAGCTGATGACCATGGATTCCTCCTGGCAGGCGATCGCGGAGGCCAGCGCTGGACTGACTCTTTCGGATCGCCGCTCGCAAGTGCTCAAGGCCAGCTATGGTATCCGTAATTGGTGGCGGCTGGGCGTCTCGACCTTTCTCGAAGACCGGTATGGGGAAGACTCAAGTTACGCCACGGCCCCTCTCATTCCTGGCAGTGGCCAATCTTTTGGCTTCCAGGTCGACACCACGTTTAAGTTCTAATTGCCACGCGCGCCCAGCGCAGTTTGGCAGAACTGGAACGCGGGTTGTCGCGACGTTCCGTGGGCGTGGGACGAATAACTTCCTCCGCGATCTCGGCGTAAAGGCCGTCGCGTAGACCGGCTTCAAAAGCTTTCTTCACGCGGCGATCTTCGCCCGAGTGGAATGTCAGGATGGCGGCGCGCCCCCCGGGGTTGAGACAAGCGGGGAGATTCCTCAGAAAACTGTCGAGCGCGGAGAACTCGTCATTCACTGCGATGCGCAGCGCCTGGAAGACGCGACGAATGGAATTATCAATTTCGTTATCCATGACTTTGCGTAAAAGAGCGCTGCGGATCGCCTTGGCCAATGCGGTCGTGGTAGAAAACGGTTGTCCGGCGAGAACCCCGGCCAACGCGGCGGCCTGCGGTTCATCGGCATTTTCTTCCAGGACCATGGCGAGATCCCCGGCACTGATCCGTTGTAGCAACACGGAGGCGGGCTGACCCCGCTGCGGGTTCATCCGCATATCGAGCGGGCCGGCATACTTGACCGAGAAACCACGCCCTGGATCGTCAAGCTGCATCGACGAAACGCCGAGGTCAGCGAGAACCATGTCGACACCGGGAATCTGCTCGGTCGCAAGAATCTTGGGAAGTCCCGCAAAATTACTGCGGTGCGCCACGAGGGTTTCAGGTCCGAACCCCCGGGCACGCAAGCGCGCTTCCGTCTTCGGCAACTCGACGGGGTCGACATCCAGACCGATGAGACGTCCCCCGGGCTGCAACTCGGGTAGCAGCTCGCGTGCGTGGCCACCGTAACCCAACGTGGCATCCACGACAACTTCGCCCGGCTGTGGATTCAGGATTTCAAGAATCTCCGCGACCATGATCGGCCGGTGCGTGCCCGCCGGCGTTTTGCCCGAAGCGAGGACTTTGGCGACAGCCTCAGGATAAAGCTCGGGGTTTCGCTCCTTGTATTTGTCCTCGAAACGCCGCGGGTTCTTTCCAAAATAGCGCACGCGCCGCTTGTGCTGCGGGGCGGGAACCTGCTCGGGTACCGGGCTGTCGCTCATAATTCATTGTACCTTTCCACGCGGAAACAATCTAGAGTACTCGATAGATGAGCCTGTCCAATCCACAACTTCGCAAATTGAAAATGCTGGCGCAACGGCTCGATCCTGTCCTGCACCTCGGCAAGGCAGGATTGACCGATGGATTTTTGGCGAGCGTCGAGCAGGCGCTCAACGATCATGAACTCATCAAAATCAAGTTCGCCGCCTTCAAAGACGAAAGAAAGTCGCTCGCCGCCGAGATGGCCGCGCGCACCCACAGTGAACTCGTGTGGATTGTCGGCCACGTGACCGTGCTATATCGCGAACAGGCCGATCCTGCACGTCGGCGAGTATTATTGGACAAATGACGACGGAAAATTCCACGGAACCGTTGAAGCAACCATTGCTGGAATGGTTGCTACGGAAATATCCAGACACGCCGAAGAAACGAGCCAAGCAATGGATCACAGCCGGCCGCGTGAGCGTGAACGGTGTGATCGTTCGGCTGCCGAACCAGTCGATGCTCGACCCGCAAAGCTCGCTGGAACTTCTCGACCGTCGCGCCACGGCGCTGGATTGCGGCGCTAACGGATGGCAGATTCATCCGCGCGTTGCGGTGCTTTACCTCGATGCCGCGCTCGCCGTCGTCAACAAGGGGCCGGGCTTGCTTTCCGTACCGGCGGAGCACGGCGATCTCTCCGCGCTCAGCATCCTCGCTGATTTTCTGGACGGTAAACTGCGCGCATACGACCGCGGACTCGACGGTCGCGGCTATTCATTGCCGCCAGCCTATCGGCGATTGGAACCCCTGCCGGTTCACCGCCTTGACCAGTACACAAGCGGCGTCTTTTGCATGGCAATGAATCCATCGGCGCGACAGCACCTGATCAACCAATTGCAAACGCACACCATGAAACGGGAGTACGTGGCCTATGTAGAAGGCCGCGCGCCGCAGCCGAAGGGTACATGGCGAAACTGGTTGCGGCTGCGTGACGACGAGCTTCGTCAGTTCGTTATCACCGACTCCGAAGCCAAGGGCGCCGGCGAAGAGGCCACGGAAGCGATCACCCACTACGAAGTGATCAAGGAATTCAAAATCGGGGGCAGCCGAGAAGTTGTCACCAAACTGCGGCTGCGTCTCGAAACCGGCCGCAAACACCAGATCCGCGCCCAGGCCGCCCACGCCGGCCTGCCGTTACTGGGCGACCGGACGTATCATCCAAAATATCACAGCGACGCCCCGAAAACCTCGCGCATCGATTTCCCACGCCAGGCCTTGCACGCTGAGATCCTGACCTTGGACCATCCAGCCAAAGCCGATACCCGAATGACGTGGACCGCCGTGCTGCCGAAGGACATGCAGCAACTCGAGACCGCCTTGCGAAGCGGCCGGGTCAAACAGGCGACCGCCTAAAACGAATCGTGCCCGATGGTTTCACCCTTCAGATCGGCCAATCCCGGGCAATTGCGCAGCAGGAAATCGCGGACATTGTGCAACACGAAGCACGGCACGTCGGTTGTTCGCTGTGCTTTCACGTGGTCAAAATCGGCACCGACCACATCATTCAGCACGATCGCCGGTCGCATCTCCTCTTTCGCGTAACTCACGTCAACGTGATCCATCTCGAGACCTTTCACGTGCCGAACAAAAAAACCATAGGACGGCATGGTACCGAACATACCGGGGTCGGGATAAAGCTTCTCCCCTTCGGGTGGCTCGACAGTCGCGTTCGTCCTGTCGCCACCACCTTGATAGACGAAATGGACGTGGCTGATATGCAGGTCCTCGATAGGATGACCAGGAATGCCGCTGATGATCGACCCCAGACGCCAGTTGGAATTCGAGCATGCGATATTGCTGATGTTGACGCGGCGGATAACGCCGACGGGCGAATTGTCAGGGCCGCGCGCGCGATTGCCGAGACGGACGAAGATTGGTGAATTTACGATATCACGCATGGCGATGTTGTCGATGGTCACGTCTTCCAGTATGGCGCCATCAACGCTCTCCAGCGCCAGCCCGCCGCAGTAATCGAAGACGCAGTTGGCGATGGTGATGTTCTTGAAGCCGCCGTTGGATTCGGTACCGCATTTGATGCGACCGGTGTGGCCTATCCGGTTGGTTTCCGTGCCAATGAAGCGCTTGTAGTTGCCGTCGAGCAGCGTGCCCATCTCATAACCGCCGGTGACAAAGCAATTGATGATCGTAAGATTCTCGGTCGGTCGGAGATAGCCCAACGCATAAGAACTCTTCGGGCAGATGGCGTCATCCCAAGGTGAATTCACACTGCAATTCGAGACGCGCACATTGCGGCAGCAATCGATGTCCATGCCGTCGCGATTGGTGTCGATCTTGAGATTATCGAGGGTGAAGTTATCCACGCCCGTGGCCAGGATCGCGAAATGGCCGCCCCGCAGGATCGAAAAGTCGCGGAGAAGAACGTTGTGGCAGTTCTTGAGGGCAATCGATTTATTGCCGATACCTGCCTCAAGCGTGTCGCGCGGGTTCGGATACTGGGGTCGGTCTCCGTCGCGGTGCGCTTCCGCGGGAGGGGCGTTGGTCGCAGCCCGGTTGCGGGCACTGCTGCCACGGCTGAGCCCCTTGCCGTCGATTAAACCGGGCCCAAGGATGGAAACATTCTCCAGGTCTTCCCCCCAGATCAGGCTGTTGTGCCAGTGGCTGTGGCCGAAATCCTGGTAGTTGTCCCAGCGATTCGTCTCGGGCGGATCGTAATCACCGCCGCCTTCCGGTGGCGTATCGGCGGCGAGGATGGTCGCGCCGTGCTCGAGGTACAACGTGATATTGCTTTGGAGATGAATCGAAAAGCTCCGGTAGGTGCCCGGCGAAAACTCCACCGTACCACCACCGGCCGTGTGCGCGGCATCGATGGCCTTGTTGATGGCGGCGGTATCAACCGCCTTGCCATCGCCTACAGCACCATAGATTTTGACGTCGAAGACCGCGGCGTGAATCGGTGCCGCGAGAAAACTTCCGGTTAGGAGATAGCCAAGGCAAACCGACGATATGCATTTCATGATGGATCGACTCCTGTCCATTGAGGCTGCCTGTTTCCTAACGCGAAGGCTTGAGCCGGTGCAAACATTTTAGACCGGAAACGAGTAGCATCAATGGGCTTTGGCTCTTGACTCCACTGTCCCCTTCTTCAACCATGGTTGACATGCGACACTCCATCATGGCTGCCTTGGCGTTAACCATGTCCTGCATGATGGCGCATGCTGCGGACGATGGCGCGACAACTCCACCCGTGTTCCACATCGATCATCCCGGCCTCAAGAAACTCTCGTGGCAACTATTGTGTCAGGCCTCGACGTTCCGTGACCTCACCGTTATGGAAATGCTTGATGTTTTGCATACGAATGGCTTCCATCACATCGAGTTGTCCCCGGGCCAGTCGCTGTCGCCCGACCACAAGGAAATCAAAATCGGTCCGGACATGGCGCCGGCGTATCTCGATATGCTTAGCGTCAGGCTGAAGGACGTCCATCTCGACATCGTCAGTTACGGCGTTGTGGATTTCGGGCACAGTGAAGCTGACGCCCGCAAGGTTTTTGAATTCGCCAAGGGGCTCAAGGTGAAAAACATCGTCGCTACACCTCCAAGGGATTCATTAGAGATGTTGGACAAACTTGCCAACGAGTACCAGATCAATGTCGCCATTCTCAACCAGCCGGGATCGCCGTACACCGATAGCGATGCTCTGTTTCAGGCCACAAAAGAGCGTTCCACCCGCATCGGTGTCTGCGCGGACATCGCCGAATGGCATCGCGCCGGCCAGGATCCCGTGGACTGCATTCGTAAACTGAAAGGCCGGATTCTCGAGGTTTACCCCAAGGACAGCAGCAATCCACAGGAAACCGCCGCCGTTTCCGATGCGCTGAAAGAACTCGCACAGCAACAATTCAAAGGTCCGTTCTGCGTCCAAACCGAAAAGGGCAGCGGACCGGAATTACTCAAGAATCTCGCAGCAGCCGTGAACAGTTTTTCCGATGTCGTGACCAAACTCGCTGCAGCTCTCCAATAATTCGATCAATTATCGAGAAGCTGTTGCACTTCGAGGCCGGCAAGGATAAAGGGTCCGACGCCTTTGAGGTCGTTGTCCACGATGGGTTCCTTGATGTAATACGCGAACGATCCGTCGCGACCAAAACCCAGACCAGCCACGGAACAGCATTGCGTCAGCGAGACATTACCCTTGGCATCCGTCTTGATAAACTTGTCGATGATACCCTTGTATCCCTTGACGATTGCCGGCACGTAATCGTGTGAAAGGTAGCCATGGTTAACACCCTTGGCCATCACGTACACAAACATACTCGACGCGCTGGCTTCGAGGTAATTGCCAGGTCGTGCTCCCTGGTCCACGACCTGCCACCAAACACCGCTGGCGGGATCCTGGTGTTTCAACACCCCGTGACAGAGTTTATTGAATGTGCCAATGATCTCATGACGGGCTGGATGATCTTTTGGAAAGAAGTCGAGCACGTCCACCATCGCCATGGCGTACCAGCCGATGGCGCGGCCCCAGAAGTTTGAGGAAGTACCGGTGGTTTTATCCGCCCAGGCCTGTTCCTTCGTCTCGTCCCAACCGTGGTAGAACAAACCGCTCCTGGGATCGTAGGTGTGCGCGGTCACAAGGCGGATTTGCTTCGCTACGTCGTCAAACGAAGCGGTCGGTTCTTTAAAAAGTTTTGCGTATTCGGCGTAAAACGGCGCGCCCATGTAAAGGCCGTCGAGCCACATCTGGTGCGGATATCGCTGCTTGTGCCAGAACCCGCCCTTGGCGGTGCGTGGTTGAACATCAAGCTGCTTGCGCAAGAGGTCGGCTGCTTTCTTATACCGTTCTTCCTTCGTCAACTGGTAAAGCGCGAGCACGGTCCTACCCGGATTGATGTTGTCGAGGCTGTAGTCCTCAAGTTTGTAATCGTGAATCGTACCGTTCGTCGCAATGAATGAGCCAATGGCGTTTTCCACAAATGCTACGTAGCGCGGATCGTCTACACGCTCGTGGAGTTTGAGGAGTGAGAGCGTGAAGAGGCCAGTGGTGTAATCCCATTTGGCAGTGCCGCCTTCCTTCCACGCCAGGCTGTCCCCGCGGCGTGCCATCTCTGAATCCGCCATGCGAACCGACCACTGCAATGGCGTGTTTCCGGCAAACTCACGCAACTGCGGAGCATCTGCCGCGTAGAGGACCGGAGCAACGAGGAAGATCAGTGCAAAGACGCACTTCATGTTCACATCAGTTGGCGGATACACGGACTACAATCGGCGAGGCGGCGACTTGCGCGAATTGGTCTACATAAGCCTTCCATGAATCATAGTCGGCAAATTGGCCGCTCTTGTCCCAGCCGAATCCCGCCCAGTAAGAGATGCTGTTGTCCTTAGACGCCTTGGCCAGCACGAGGTAATTCAGCTTGTCCTCGGTAGTCTTTACGAACGATTTCGGATCAAGGACAATTGCCTGCCCCAAGTGGCTGTGCCCCAGCTTGTCATCCATCAACTGTTCCCAGGTGGTCAGCGAGGCGCGGTCGGGCTTCGGGTCAGTCTGGGTCACGTCTTTTTTCTTGATACCGATCCCCGCCGTCAACTCTGTCGGCTGTTCCGGTTTGTACGTAACCTGGTAATGATCCATGTTTTGACCGGCATCGAGGCTGATCCTCCTGACCTCGGAGACCTTCGTCCCGTTCACGTCGAACGGCTCATACGTCAACTCAAACAAGACGCGGATTGGGCCGCAAGCGAGCACGCGGGAGTTGACGAAATTTCTGGAGATCCACAATTTGTCGCCGGCCCAAAGGCCATCGCCACCGTTGCCGCGAGTGGTGCCCGCCGAATAGAAGTCGGCGCCTTCGCCGTGGTCGAGATGATAATTCTCCAGCATGTACCAGCCGTTGACAATCAGGTAGGGAACCCGTTTGACCCAGACATCGATGGCGCTGCTGGTCAACGGTTCCCCCTTCCAGGTTTCCAGCGCCGTGCCGTAGGTCCGATGGGCGATGCGATCGTTTTCCCAGGCGAAATCATCGAAGCGCTCGCGCACAAAGCGCCCATACGCCTTAAACTGGTCCTTGGTGTAATCCCATTTCTTGCCAACCGTAACCGTGAAGCTGTTGGTCGCACCCTGGGCGAAGTCGGCTTGGAAAATCACCTCGTCGGGATGATAATCACCGTCCGTATCCACCGCTTGGCAAAGCAGTTCTTTGCCGTCGGCGTCTTTGACATGGATTTTGCGCAGGTCTTTTTCACCCAGCGGCGCAAGTTGCTCGGCTGACAACTCAATCGTCTGGCTGGGCCGGGCGATGCCCAAGTTGTTGACCGCTTTGACCTTCAATTCGTCGGTCGCGGCCTGGCAGAATACTGGTACCGCTGTGAGTAATGTGATGGACAGGATTGCTTCAACTCTATTCATGGTAAATCCTCGTTCCTTCGTCGAGTGACTCGGTGATGTTGCGAGCCTAAAGCAAAAAGCCGCGCAAAGGCAAGAAATCTGGCGCTCACTACTGGAGTTCCCGCAGCGCGTGTTCAACTGCGGCCGCATCGCGCAACGTGTGTGCGGGTAACGGGAAATCATCGTTGAAAACATGCATGGGCCCGGCATGTTCGATCGTGATTCGCGATTCGTCAATTTTTCCGTCGGCATCCTGAACGGCGGCGAGATTCAATCCGAACCGCTCGGCCACGAAGCGGTACATCGCGGCGCGCTTCGAGGGCCCGTAGTCGTGTCCTTCCGTTGGCAGGTGGACGTTCTGAACGTTTCCCTCCGCGCCATAGTAGGCATAGATTTTTTGCAGGAAGGGATACTCCACCTTGGGAACGTTGGTGGTCCAGTCCTTGCTATCGGAAACAACCAGCATCGGACGAGGCGCAGCGAGCGCGGCAATCATGGCGTTATTGGCAAAATGATCGTCGCTGCGATGAATCGGCAATCCGCTCTCACAGGGGCAACCTCCGAAAAAATGCGCTGACACCATGACTACCGGCACGCTGACCGCCACGCGCGAATCAAGCGCGGCCAGCAGGAAAGCCTGCGTGCCGCCGCCCGATTCGCCGGTGACCGCGATGCGATGCGGATCGACCCCTTCCAGCGAAAGCAGAAAATCGATCGCCCGCATGTTGTCCCAGGCCTGGATGGTCATCGAAAAGGGATGACGATGCGCCTCCTCGCCGACCTCAAGGATGGAGTCGCCCATGCCAAACATGTCGACGGACAAGACGACGGCGCCCATCCGTGCAAGCGTAGCGCACCGCGCCTGCATGGATGGCGCCAAGCGGGCATAGTGGTCGTAGTCTTCCGGTTTTTTGATTTTCCCGGCGTGGCCATGCGTCGCGAGAACGACCGCGTAAGGCGGTTTCGCATTCAGTGGGCGAAAGAGATTCCCGGTAACGAAATATCCCGGCACCGACTCAAACGCGACGTTCTCAACGGTGTAACCGTCGTAGACGCGTCGCGCGCGAATGATGGGATTCAGCGGGGTGCGTCGCGGCCACGGCGCGAGACCGGCACCCTGTTGGATGCGTTCACGCACATGATGGGCGTAAGCGTCCCACGACTCACGATTGGGAAACCGCGCCAGCGCCGCGTCGAGCACAGCCTTGCCCTGCTCCGGTTTGAGATAGTTGCCCTGACACAAAGCCGGCCTATTCGTCGGTGCTGCGGGCAGAATTTGAGCCAAGGAATCCAAATACTCGTGGTCCTGTACGGATGTGGACGATGTTTGGCACGAGGCGGTTGCCAAACAGAAAAGTGCACAGCCCAGAATGCCAAGACATCTCATATAAGTGGTCATCGCCGAAGCCGAACCCTAATCTCGACCGGCCTAAAACGTCAATTCTGCTTTCAATCTACGAACCGATCCTGCCTGGTGGGACATCAAAAATTTATCGTGGACGAGCCCATCTCCCTTCGGTTGGCAATTTGCGTGTGCCTTTTCACCATCGCTTGTACCGTTGTTGCGCTGGAGCCTGCAAGAAGCTCATTTGCCGTTGTGGAATTGTTTACCTCGGAAGGGTGTTCCAGTTGCCCGCCGGCCGACCAGGTCCTGGCCGAACTCGCCAACGACGCGAAAAAGAATGGCCGTCAAATTTTCCCGCTGGCATTTCATGTGGATTACTGGAATTCCCTTGGCTGGAAAGATCCCTTCAGCCTGCCGGTTTCCTCGGAACGGCAGGAGCAATACGGCGCTGCGTTACACGTGAATCAATCCTATACGCCGCAGATGATTGTGAATGGAAACACGGAATTCGTCGGATCGGACCGCCGGCGGGCAAGGAAAGCAATCGATGCGGCCCTCTCGTTACCATCGCAGGGATTGGTTGCGCTTCGGGTTGAAGCGGATGGGGACAAACAGAAGATTGAGTATCAGGTTTCCAGCGCGCCGAAGGATGCCGTGCTCTGCGTCGCGGTCGTCGAATCCGGTCTTGTCTCCCAGGTGCGCCGCGGTGAAAACGCAGGCCGCACGCTGACCCACGCGAATGTGGTGCGAGAGTTTGTCACGCTTCCTCTTGGTGGGCTAACGGGGAGCGTAGTCCTCGAATCGGAGTTCTCGTCATCAAAGAGGGATCTGCAGGTAATTGCTTTCGTGCAGGATCCCCGTACGTTGGCGATTTTTGGCGCGACAGGCATTCATTTGTGAGTAGTCTTGTGCCATGAAAAACTTCATTGCGATTATTCTGGTGGGGATGTTCGCCTCGACGGTGCTTTCGGAACCGAAGGGGGTTGCACCGGTAACCTACATAGATAGTGAAAAAGTGTCGGCTGCGTTCGCCAAAGGAGGGCCGCTGATCGAGACGCCGGGGTACAAGGTGCACGCGGGACGGCGGCAGGGGCCGGGGTTCGTTGAGTTGCACATGCGGGAAACGGATGTGTTTTATATCGTGGATGGTACGGCGACATTTGTGACGGGTGGGACCATGGTGGACGGCAAGGAAGTTTCACCCGGACAGATGCGCGGCACATCGATTACAGGAGGGGAGATTCACCACCTCAAGAAGGGTGATGTGATTATTGTACCGAATGGCACGCCGCATCAGTTCACCGAGACCAGCAACCCGTTTCTGTACTTTATCGTCAAACCAATCTCGAATTGACAATTGGTGGGCGGCGAATTATACTTTTCAATCATGAATAGTGAAATTGTTGAGCGTTGGGTCAAGCCGGACTTTCAAGTTGTGCCTGTCAGCATGGAATGCACGGCTTATTGCGCCGAGCTTAAGTAAGTCCATTCACACCGGGTTCTCGCGGTAAGCAACACGGCTTGTGTCCGCACCGAAGGTCCCACCGGTTGTTCCCTGTATTGATTCCACAAATTCCGTAAGTTGTTCGCGAAACGGAGACAGTGAACACGCTGGATCCGTCGTCGCGGCATCTCCCGTCAGCAGCGCGGCCTGGCAACGACAGCCTCCGAAGTCGATCTCCCGAAATTCGCAGCTATGACAGGGTTCGGGCATCCATTCCGTCCCACGAAAGCGATTGAAGGATTCCGACTCGGTCCAAATCCAGCGGAGCGGTTTCCCGCGAACGTTTTCAAATCGCAACGACTTTATCCCGCCGGCCGTCGGACAAGGCAGGACGTCGCCGACGGGATTGACGGTCAAATGCCGATTGCCCCACCCATTCATGCAGGGCTTGGGTCGTGTCCCGTAATAATCGGGGGCCACAAACAGGATTTCCATTTTCCCCAAGAGCCGGTTTTTTGCGGCCAACGCTACTTCGGTTGCGACTTCCATTTGCGCGCGGGTCGGGAGCAACGCCGCTCGGTTTTGAAAGGCCCAACCGTAGAATTGCGTATTGGCCAATTCGAGCCGTTCCGCACCGAGGGTCTCGGCGAGAGCGACGATTTGCGCAACGCGGCCAATATTTCCCCGATGCAACACAACGTTGATCGTTAATGGAAATCCCAGGTCGCGAACCAGTCGCGCGGCTTCCAGCTTGTTCGCGTGGGAACGGGTCCCCGCAATGGTGTCGGCCAGTGGCTCCTCATCCGACTGAAAGCTGATCTGTACGCTGTCGAGGCCCGCCCCTTTCAATTCCGTGGCACGCGTGTGGCTCAAGCCGATGGCACTGGTAATCAGGTTGGAATACAAACCGGCGGCGCGCGAAGCTGCGACGAGTTCCGCAAGATCGGGACGCTGGAGCGGCTCGCCACCCGAGAAGCCGACATGCAGCGCGCCCAATTCGGCCGCCTCCTCCAGCACTCGCTTCCATTCGTTACTGGTAAGTTCCGAGCCGGAGGTGGAAAACTGCGTCGGGTTGGAGCAGTAGGGGCAATGTAGCGGGCAGCGGTAGGTCACCTCGGCCAGCAAACTGTATGGCCTTGGAATGGACCTACTCATGCCAGCACTTCCAAAAGATTTAGTGAGCGAAAACGGTCGAGGCAGACGATGACATCCGGGCGCAGCTCTTCGGGCGAAGCTCCATATTGCGCAGCCAATTTGGCGACAACTTCTTCCAAGGTTTCGTCACCCGTGCAATGAGTCACAATCGCATGCGCTGTCGGGTTAAGGATCAGGATTCCCTCGGGATATAGCAGGATGGGTTTGCCCGTCACCTTGTCCGTTTGAAGGCGAGCTCGTGATGACAACTTGGGGCGTTCCCCCGGTAATATCGGCGACATACCCACGTGTGGGAAGTGTAAGCCGTGTACCCGCCCAAATCAACCAAGGCCAGAGCTTGCCTGGATACCGTCGAGAATGGCGCAGAGTACGTCGCACTTGAAGGACAGCGCCCGCACCGCTTCTTCCTGCAGCGCCGGGGTGTCGCAATACTGGAGGGTCAATTGCAAACCTTCATCGGAATCGACCCGCGCCTGGACCACCCGTCCGCGGAAGTAATCGAAACCCTCCGGTTTCACCCACGTGTAATACTTTTGAAAAGCCGCCAGTCGCTCTGCCATCAGGTCAGGCGCGAAGAGTTCGGTCAGCGAGGAAGCCACAGCGATGGGCCACGGTTTGGTACGTGCAAAATTCACATAAGCGTCCACGGCAAAGCGGACTGCCGGCGCAACATGGCGCTCGTCCAAGATTTCTTCCCGCGACATTCCACAGGCCCCGGCCAGTTTCAACCAGGTTTCAATACCACCGGTTCCCGGTGCAGAACCATCGTGGTCGGTGATTCGATGCAACCAAATCCGTCGGACTTCGCGAATCGGACAATTGGAAATAATCGCCGCATCCTTAATGGGAAGATTGCGCTGATAATAGAAGCGATTGGCGACCCAGGCGCGAATGTCGTCCGGCGCAAGTTGGCCGGCATTCATCCGGATGTGGAATGGATGCTGGTGATGATACTGTTTGCCACCCACGTCCCGCAACCGTGCCAGAAATGTTTCCCTGTCCCACAATTTGACTTCCATGCTCAAATCACAATCTCCATACCATCGTGCCCGATTTCAATGCCCGCAGCGCGGACGGCGACGTCCTCCGGAGAACCTTTCCGAAGTATCGGATTCGTGTTGTTGATATGTGTGTAGATTTTACGACGGACCTTTAGTGGAGCAAGCTGTTTCAAGCTTCCCCCTCGACCACCAATGGGCACATGGCCCATTTGCTTCGCCGACAGATTGCCGACACCCAGTTTTCGCATCTCGTTCTCGGACCAGAAAGTCCCGTCAAACAGCAGGACATCGCAATCCGACAACGCATCGATGATCTGTTCATCCAAGACCGCGACATCCGGCAGAAAAAGCAAGCGTCCGCCGGATTTCTCGTCCACAATGCGGTAACCGACGCTGTGTCCAAATCCGCTCGACTGGCGACCCTTCATAAACCGCGGCGGTTTCCCGATCACATCGACGGCCTGATAGCGCAGTCCACTTCTTGAGCCATTCCGACGAAGCAACGGTGAAAGTTCACGTGGTGGTTTCGTCCAATGGATGCCACCAAAGGATTGAAGGGTCGGCGCAAGTGAAATACCACGGGTCAACGCCTCGCGAACCCGGGACGTCGCGTGGACGCGGATTTTTCCTCCTTCGCGCATCAATAGCAGCCCGAGCGTGTGGTCCAGGTCCGCATTCGTCAAAAGCACTGCTTCGATATTCGTGTTGCGTAGCGTCTTTGCCTGCGGATGCAGACGAGGAACGCTTTCGAGTTGCACACGGAGATCCGGAGAGGCATTCAACAAAAACCAAGGGCGACCATCGGCACTGATGGCCACCGACGACTGAGTGCGTGGCGCAATTCGCTCGGAGCCGATCCGCGCCTCACGGCAGTTCGGACAGTTGCAGTTCCACTGGGGAAGTCCGCCACCGGCTGCTGTACCCAAAAGAATGATCCGCATGACTCCCAAGCTTAACTGCTTCCACGGAACGAGGACACCAAAATTGCATTTATGACCGCCCATCCGTCGCCTCCTTCAACTCAATAAAGGGGACACAAGGCAATAAATTACAAGGTTGTGAGGTTACCACCCTGAAAACATATGCTGGCATACGGGAAGATCTCGGGTATAATAAGCGGCTTATGGTCTTGACGCCATTCGGGATTCGGCAAAGCTCCGCTTCCCACGGGAAACGAATCCTTGGAGTTAGCTAGTGAGACGCTTCGTAGTCCTATTATTATTGGCAACGGCAGCAACTGCCACCCTGGCGGATCCTGTCAGTGTCCTGACTTATCACAACGACAACGCCCGCACCGGTCGAAACACGAACGAGACCGTCCTGACGTTGGGCAACGTTAATGCCAACAGTTTCGGCCTGCTCTTCACCTACGCTGTCGATGGGTATGTGTATGCCCAACCCCTGGTCCTGGCAAACGTCGCCGTCCCCAGTAACGGCGTGCACAACGTCGTGTACGTCGCTACTGAACATGACAGCGTTTACGCATTTGACGCCGATAGCAACACGGGTTCGAATGCGGTGCCGCTGTGGCAGGTCAGTTTCCTCAATCCGTCCGCCGGAATTACCTCCGTTCCGAGCGGCGACGTCAATTGCAGCGACCTCGTTCCTGAAGTCGGCATCACCAGCACCCCGGCCATCGACCCCGCCACCGGCACCATTTACGTTGAGGCGAAAACGGAGGAGGTGGTGTCGAGTGTGACAAATTATGTGCACCGTCTGCATGCCTTGGATGTGGCGACCGGGTCGGAAAAGTTCGGCGGTCCGGTGTTGATCCAATCCAGTGTCATGGGCACCGGCGATGGCAACGATGGTTTGGGAAATGTGTCTTTTGACCCGCTGACCCAGTTCACCCGCACGGGGTTGTTGCTGAATAACGGCGTGGTGTATTTTGGCTATGCAGCCCATTGCGATATCCATCCATGGCACGGCTGGCTATTTGGATACGACGCCGCGACTCTGGCGACCACTGGCCTTTTCAATTCAACTCCGAACGGCGTTGCCGGCGGCTTCTGGGAGTCCGGGGGCGGTCCCGCCAGCGATGCCAATGGCAACGTATACGTCGCCACCGGCAATGGCACGTTTGATCCGATCAACAGCAATTACGGCGATTCCCTCCTCCGTTTGTCTACCAGCAATTCACTGGTGGTGGCCGATTATTTCACGCCGCACAACCAACAGGATTTATTCGATAATGACAACGACCTCGGCTCCGGCGGCGTCCTCCTGCTACCGGACGAGGTGGGCAGCGTGGATCATCCTCATTTGGCGGTCTGCGCCGGCAAGGAAGGCACAGCCTATCTGGTCGACCGGGACAACATGGGCACATTCGACGCGGTGGATGATACGCAAATCGTGGAATCACTTCCCGGCACCATTGTGGGAGGGTGTTTCGACACCCCGGCGTATTTCAATAATGCGCTATATTTCGTGGGTGCCGGCGACGTGATCAAGGCTTTTACCGTCAGCAACGGTTCCATCGCATCAACTCCGGCATCGCAGGGTTCCGAAGCTTATTCATTCCCCGGCGCTACGGTCAGCATTTCGGCCAATGGCACGAATGACGGAATTGCCTGGTCGATCCAGTCGGACGCCTATCAGAACAGCGGACCGTCTATTCTACATGCCTACAATGCCGCGGATGTCTCCCAGGAACTTTACAACAGCGCCCAGGCCGGTTCGCGGGACATTCCCGGCGGAGCCGTCAAGTTCACCGTGCCGACCGTCGCCAATGGCAAGGTGTATGTCGGGACGGCAACAGGGTTGTCGGTATTTGGCAACATCGTTGGGACACCTACCATCAGGCCAAACGGTGGCACTTTCACCAACTCGGTCCTGGTGACACTGGCTGACGCCACACCCGGTGCTGCCATTTATTACACGCTGGATAACACCACTCCGACGACAAACTCCACTCCCTACACAGGACCGTTTTCCCAGACAACCTCCACCACGATCAACGCCCAGGCATTTCTGGGCGGCGTGACGGGTAGCGGAGTCAGCGCCGACTTCACGATCATCTCGCCGCTGGCGGCGAGCTTCATGGGGTTGCCGACAGCCGGGTTGACACCACTGGTCGTAACGTTTACCGATACGTCTACGGGCACCATCACAAACCGATTCTGGGATTTCGGGGATGGCGGGACAACGAATACGCTGAACACAACCGTCGCCCATACCTATAATTCGGCTGGTACGAACACGGTCTCATTGATTGCCACCGGCCCGCTCGGCGAGAGTACAAATACACTCATCACCTACGTCATCGTAACCAACCTTTCCCCGCTGCAGGTTGTTTCGCCCGTCAATCCCGATTTCGGATTGTTGCTGGTGGGCACGATCAGCACGCAGACGTTTTTCATTGTTAACGCCGGGTTCCCGACGCTGACCGGCACCGCGACCGTATTGGACGCGCCATTCACGCTTGTCGACGGCAGTCCGTACTCGGTAGACCCCGGGCAGACCGGGGTGGTGAGTGTGAGTTTCAGCCCGATAGCTACAGGAGAGTTTACCAGCGCGGTCGTGTTTGCCAGCAACGGCGGTGTCTTGACCAATGCTGTGACCGGGTCGTCTGCGGTCGTGCCAACCGCGGGTTTCATCGCCAATCCGACGACCGGGGCCGCGCCGCTGCTCGTGAACTTTACCGACGTTTCGCTGGGCTCGGTCACCAATCGCTCGTGGACCTTCGGTGATGGCAGTACGAGTGGAGATGCCAATCCGAGCCATACGTATTCCAACGCTGGTATCTATTCGGTCGCACTGACGGCATCGGGTCCGGGCGGATCGAGTGTGACCAACCTCACGAATCTGATCACGGTGACCAATGTGGTGACTTTCCCGCCTACCATAACCATCGTACGCCCCGTAAATGGTATATCGTATCCTCCGGACACGAACCTGACGATCGCCATCGTCGCCAGTGCTACTGCCACCGATGGCGCAACCATCAGCAATATTGAATTCTTTGTGGATGGTGTAAAACTCGGGGAGACAATCTCGAGCCCGGGAACAAACTTCCTATTCAAGCCCGCGCGTGGTAATCACACGATCACAGCGCGCGCCACCGACATGCTCGGCGCGACCAACACTTCCGCGGCTGTCGCAATCACGGTAGGCGCCAAAAATTCACCCGTGGGCAGATGGGAGATCACGGTCGGTGGTGCTGACAAAGGTGTCCAATTCCTGACCTTCCAGGAT
>Ga0206960_1081_pt1 | contig 25030 bp, 20 predicted proteins | sample Alteio_BWOrgHeat_29_FD_153255 | JGI IMG/M metagenome (GOLD analysis project Ga0206960, IMG submission 153255) | Enriched cells from forest soil in Barre Woods Harvard Forest LTER site, Petersham, Massachusetts, United States -... | ecosystem: Environmental > Terrestrial > Soil > Temperate forest >... | reverse complement strand
CGTGGTGGCTAGCTGCACCGAGGTGGTTGCCAGGGCATTCACGGTCTCCGAAAGTGGGCGTGTCACGGAGCGGCTGATCAAAGGGCCTAATACCAGAGCAAACAGCGCGATTGAGCCGATAAACAGGGCTATCTGAAGCACGCCTCTGGATTGAATGAGCAATTCGGCCTCGCGCCTGAGATCGGAGTTTTCTTTCACTGCAAGGGGCACCGCTTCGTCGATTGCCGACCGGTTCTCTTCGTAGTTGCGACGCAGCGAACCGGCAAGCAGGGCAGTCGCCTTCTTATGGTCGCCGGCCAGAACGGCCGGTACAAACTCTTTCTCCGTCACATCGAAGAATCGCATGGCCGGCTCGTATGCTTTGACAAGATAGGCCTGTTTGAATGGCTCGTTCGTATCGGACTGAAGGGCCTTCTGGGCCAATTCGTGAGTCGCCCCATACTCTTGCCGCAAAGCGCGAAGCTTTTGCACAAGCGCACTACGCCGATCGCTGTCGGGTGCGTCGGCTAACTGTTGCGCGACCAAGAACGACTCATCGAGGTTTAGGGGAGCAGGGGAGATATCGGTTAGTAGTTGCCGTGTACGTGAGATACGGTCAAAATAGGGACCGTCGATCTGTAATTGTTGGCGAGTGTTATAGGAGAGGGCGGCGTAGATTCCTAATGCAACGACGAAGGAAAGCACCATGAGCGTTAACTTCGTTCTAATCTTCCAGGTTCGAAAATTCATGATGGTTTCTCGTTTACTAACAGGCTTCTCTGCCTTAGCAGGGCGGGCAAATCGATCAAGCTCAATGTCCGGGGTCCATCGGTCACTGAGCCCCGGCGGTACCCTTGATCCAGCGATCCCGAAGTTCGATGGGCAGGGCTTACGTCCCCGGTGTTTAGATACACCACGCCAAGTAACTCATCGACGACTACTCCTACGGCAAGTTTAGAATCGTTCATTACCACCACTCGTCGATCGACATCCCGTTGTAGGGGTGGCAAGCTCAAGGTTTTACTTACATCGATTATCGTAATCAGATCCCCTCGCAGATTAATCTGGCCAATCACATGATCTGGGCAGCAAGGTATCGGAGTAACGTGACGCAGCTCGGCGAACTCCCGGACTACCTCTAGTTCGATACCGAAAAACTCTTCGCCTATCCGGGCGATGGCACAAGGCAACGAAGCAGCACGCTCATCGTTCACGGCGAGTTGTGCCAACTTGATGGTGCGCTCGCGAAGAATCGAGGCTTCTCCCGGTGTGATTTCGGCAGGGACCGGAGTCTCAGCGTTGGAATTGAGACTCTCTGAGCTTCCATAGCGATCGGCGAGGCTTTGGGAAACATGAAGTAAGGTCTCAACGTGGAGAACCATCACCATTTTCTCCCCCCATGTCGCTATTCCCAAGACAAAGTGGTGGTCGAGTTCGGGCTCAGCCACCCCAGCGTGCGCGCCATAGTCTGACATCGGCGCAAATTCACGTTCGTCCAAGTCTTGAACCGCTAGGGCCTCGGTGACCAAAATGCCGATCGTCTTTCCTTGCCGCTCCAGAAAGACGATGCAGTCCTCCAGACGATAGGCTTGCTTCGCGTATCCCAAACGTAGATGCATGTCCACAATCGGAACGATTCGCCCGTGGAGATGCACAACGCCAATCACATAGATTGGAGCCTCCTCGAGCCTTGAAATAACGGGTAGAGGCGCAATCTCCAGTACCGCCATTGCGTCAACCGCAAAGTACGAGTCACGGAGCCGGAATATCAGAAAAGGTGCGATGTTCGCGCTAGGCTCCTTCCGGGTGTAGTTCAGTCAAGTGTCTGATACATTCGCGAGCATTGGGTCCGCCGAAGAAGCCGACGGCAGCCTCAGACGGCATCTTCCGCAGTAATTCGAGCGCGGTCCGGTGCATCTTGTGGGCCCTTGCCGAGTCACCCTCATCGCGGTATAGCGCCCCTAACTCCATATAAAAGTAAGGTGCTTCCGGGGCCAAGTAGATTGCCTTCTTGAGAAAGGCCCTGGCCTCCTCTTCACGCCCTTGTTCCTGAGCAATCGAAGCAAGCAATTCGTAAGGTTCCGCGAAGAAGGGGAATTCGCGCGTGAGCTCACGGCAGCTCTCGACCGCATCTGCGTAGTGCCCCAAATCAGCGGAGCTCCGGGCTGCAAGGAGAAGTGATTGTTCCCGCCCCAATCCAGGATGGAGTCCCGATGTGTCGACGGCTGCGACCGAGGAAGTTTCTAGCTTATGATTAGCCCTGAGAGTGGACCGCGACACCGATCCGACGGGGGGTGGGCTAGCTTGTACATGCTTTCCGCTTACTGCGGAAGACGATTTTCCATTCTGATAAATTGTTGACTCTGGAAAGTTTCTGGCGTTGAATGAAGCCGCCGCCAGCCCCCGTGTTTCGACGTGTCCCGTCATGAGATAGCCCTCGGGACGTAGCGTTTGTGAAAACTTATCCAAGACCTTCGCGACCGCGTTTGGCTCGAAGTAAATGAATACATTGCGGCAAAGGATAAGATCCATTTCGTAAAGTCCCGTTCCATTGCTCGGGAATACGTTGGCCACCAGGTTGCAAGATTTGAATACTACAGAAGAATGGTAGGGTTCCAAAACTTGCCAGCCTCCGCCTCGGTGGCGAAAGTAACGTTGCTTTGTAGCCGGGTCCACCATCCGAAAAGACCAATGACTATAGATTCCACGGCGGGCATGTTCCAGTGCCGCACTATCGATATCCGTGCCAATGATCGTGATTTTCCAGCTCGGAACCTTCTGCTTTGGTAGTAGTCCATCAAGCAAGATGGCCAATGTGTAAGCTTCCTCGCCGGTCGAACATCCTGCGCTCCAGATGCGCAACGTCTGCGTGGACCGATTACGCTCGATCAACTCCGGCAAGATGAAATCTCGCAAGAGAGCCATCTGTCCTTTATCCCGAAAGAAATAGCTTTCTTTATTGGTAAGTAGACGGGCGATATGCTGCCATTCCCCTTCAGCAACGAGGCCATCATCCTTCAAGAGCTGACTGTATTCGTCTTCATCTCGCACGTTGAGTACGCGGATGCGCATGTTCAAGCTAATTTGCAAGACCTCTCGCTGTCGAGGACGTAATTTCAACCCGGTTCTTTCGATAACGAGGTGTTCCACCTGGCCGGTGAGCGTGACATTCATTGGGTACTTGCCGTTACGAGTGGCCCGGCAGTTTCGGGAGAGAGGAGCGGGTATTTTCCGGAACGTCGTTGGTCAACCGCCGAAGGCGGACGGTCCTTTAGATTGCATCGGCGGCTTTTGCAGATACGCCCCATCTTCTGGGACTGACAAATGCTAGCCTAGGTTCCGTAAGCAGCATCAGCTTCTTTCATCCGGTCTTTGGCGAGCGCCCAACATTCGGAGGCTACATGGGTTACGGGGCCTGAACCTCGAAGGTAACGCTTGAATTCCGCCAGGACCCTAAGCTTGGGTTGCGAGAATCGGAGGGACGGCCTGTCGCTGCGGTGGCCGCTGGCGGTCGGAAAGGATGACCGGACTCATCAACACCATATACCTCTCCGGAGCCTTTCGCAAATCAGAGCTATGCGACGCCGTCAAGGGGTCTTCGTAAAGTCGCCGGCGCATGTGGCCCCATCTTTGATAAATGCGTGGCCCAGGGCAGTGACTGAGCCAGGAGTCCCTTTTGGAACGGGCCGATAGTGGAAGTACAGCCTTCCGGACATTTGATAGTGGGTTCGGTCAGTCATCCAACTCCTGCCATCGATCGTAGACAGCGGGCTGCCCCAGCAAGCGTTAAATTCGCACCCCATGCGGCATTGGGTGGGTTGGAATCCTATTCTCGCCATCCAAGCGATGTCGGCTCCGCCTCCGGCGTGGCCCTTATTGACCTGCTCAACCGGATAGGAGACCCAGAATCCCGGCTCCCCAGGAAAGGTCCATCGCTTGCCGCTCAGTTCGTTGGCGTTAGACTGCCTTTCGGAGCCGACAACCGGCAGCCGGCAGATCAGCCCGATGGCGCAGCCACCTGCCGCCAGGGTTGCCAAGGCAACCGAGAACATAACTTTAGCGATCCGAGATTTCAGCAGACTCACGGCAGGCTTATTGGCATCTTAGCACCATGGATATGGTGAGTCGTCAATGGCCGTTTCCGATTGGGATGTGTGTAATCGTTCTCGACCCACTGGGCTCTCCAGCGAGCGATTGACTGTCGCCCAGCCGACCTCCATTACAGAACGAAGGGCGTACACATGCCAAACTGCGTACGGATGGCAGCGAGGTCGTATACGATTTTGGGGTTTGAGCAGAAGCTCGGCGAGAACATGGTTTGGAATCCTGCTGACTTGCTCCGTGAGGCGTCGTCTTGACGACCCTCGCCGAACTCACGACCGCCCAAGGATGGCTGCAGGACATGCGGCCGTTGCCGCCGGAAGTAACCGAGGAGCTGCGCCACCGGTACGAGGTCGCTCTGACCCACCACTCCACTGCCATTGAGGGCAACACGCTCACGCAAAGCGAAACCCAGATCGTCATTGAGAAGGGCATCACGATCGGCGGCAAGTCGCTCGCCGAGCACCTAGAAGTCATCGGGCACAAGGAGGCCCTAGACTTTGTCCTGGAACTCGCCGACGCATCGAGCCCAATAGGCGAACGAGAGATTCGCGAGATTCACAGCCTGGTCATGAAGGGGCAAGGCAACGGGGATAGCGGGCGGTACCGAACCCTCGACGTCAAAGCAGCGGGTACCGACTACGTCTACCCTTCGCACCTCAAGGTTCAAGAGATGATGGAGGCGTTCGTGGCATGGCTCGGCTTGCCGCCCGACCTTCACCCCGTAGACCTAGCGACCGAGGCGCACCTACGGTTCGTCACTATCCACCCCTTCCGCGACGGCAATGGTCGAGTTGGGCGGCTCTTGCTCAACCTGCTTCTCGTTCGGCACGGCTACCCAATCGCCGTCTTGCACGTGGCCCAACGGGCGGAGTACATCGGCGCCTTGGAGGCTATCCAGTCCGGGGCCACTCGTGAGGCTCTGGACGCTCTCGTCCGAGGCGCCGTGGCCCGCTCGCTCCGGGAGACCCTTGAGACCGCGCTGTCGTCGGAGTCGGTCGTGGCGCCGGAAGCCGTTCGGGCTGAAGCAATTGGTTGGGTCCAGAATTGGGGCGTTGGTCAATGACTCAGTTTTCTGTCGGCAACCTGATATCCGGCGGAATCCTTCGGGCCGGCGATGGTTACTGAGCGAAGATCAAAGAGCTTGCTACCGAGGGATTGCCTTTTTTAAAGGACCAGAACGACCAATGACGCTCTTCACTTTGAGTGCTTGGCTCCCTACTTGCCAAAGGTTGGACGTTCGGTGTCGGGCCGGCAGACCTGGTGTCTACGTCGACCCTTGAACCTGAGTAGCGGAGGGATCAATCGTATCTGGTCAGGGGCGATCCCGACGAGTCGGGACGACCTTCCCGACTCGTTTCACTCCCCGGGATCTTCGACTTCCATCCCCATGAAAGCGCGCTACCAAACTGCACCACGGAGGGAGGAGAATTGGTTGTGCAAGCACAACGACACGGTGGACTTTTGCGTTTAGGGTTTGAAAGAGTTACTGGTCGGGCGACACGATTCGAACGTGCGACCTCTTCCACCCCACGGTGATATTTGCGGGCACAACCGCACGGTTTTGAGCCTACGGACGTCTCAAACCGCCTCCGTTTGTACCTACCTGTTGCGAGACCGCTGAGAGATCAACTACACTCCGACCACGGAACTAGCCCTCGGTTGTGCCCAAACGAAGCCGGAAGAAACCGAAAACTATGTGGGGTGGACCAGGCCGCCCGATCGCTCAAGCGGCTGCTAGCGCTAGAAAGGCTCGCTTGGGCTGATCCCAGTATCTCCTAGCCTACGACCGCAGCTCCGATTATGCCGCGTTGGTCTCCTTCATGTCTTTCAAGCGCCCTTGAGAAGAAACCCATCTGCATAGTTGAGCCGGATTGCGATGATGCATCCGATTGGGACCGCTGGACCAAAGTCCGTTAACGAAACAAACCGTGGCTCAACTTGAATTAACGAACATTGAGAAGAAAAACGTTTTGAGCAAGCGGCCGAACACGGAGCGAGAGCGGTTGCTAGGAGGCGGCGGATTATATCGCAAGGCAAGCTTGTCGGCGGCGACGACGAATCGCTCAAATTAGCGTAAAGTTCGTAGATGGTAGCGTTTACTGTCTTCGCCAAAGTGAATCTCTACAACCGGCCAGTCCTTCTCTTCACTGTTTTTCATCAGATCTACGATTCGCTTCGTGACCTCTTCGATAGCGGCAGTTAGATCTTCGCACTTCCCGCCAATTAAGTTTGGATCGATTGAATCCTTTTGGTTAAGATCATCAATATCAATTGAGAGGGGTTTAATTTCTTGTAATGTTGGCTTAACCGTCTTAGGTAGATTTTTTAGCATATTTATAGTGGTATGGATGTCTGCTAGCGAACGTTTATTGAGAAGTGATAGAGCTTTCTGTGCTGCGTCTCGTTGAGTCTGAATGGCTGGATTGAATGGATAATCGTGTAAATAAACGTATAGATCAAGGTCGCGATCCACTTCGTCGTGGAACCTGTCGAGGATATAGATCAAATCGAAGAATTCGCCGAGCCGATCACCGTAGACGTCTTTCACGGCCTCTGACATCTCTGGTCCTAGCCGTTGCACGCTGAACGGGTCCCCCGTTGTCGTTGTACTAATTCCGACACTAACAAAAGCTGAAACGTCAACTGATAGACCGAGAGCCTGAATCGAGCGCTCCATGCTCGCTCGCTCGTTCGTAAGATACAGCCCTTTATGACGAGATAACATCTTCTCGTAGAGTGCTTGGTTATCTGCGTAATTTCCAAATGCTCCATCAAAAGGCGTTCCGTAATCCATATCGAAACTCCCGTATCTGGTCTCATAGTGGGAGAGTTTGCCAGCTAGTTTGGCCAGCTGTCCAATATTCAATCTGAGCTTCTTAAGCAAGTCCTCGTGAGCAACACGACGGCCATCTACGTCCTTCAATACAAGCCAAGAGACATTTCCTAAGCTCATCAAAAAAGCGAGCGGCCCAACGATCTTGCCCGCTTTCTCGATTCGATCCCAGAATTTGGATTCTTTTCGCTTTCTCTTTGGCAGAAGCCACGGCTCCCAAGCCGATGCGCCGTGCGTGCTGTCATAGATGGGCTTGCCGTCCTTCTTTCGATTTCGATGTCGCATATCAGTAGGATCATAAAGGATCACACCAAATAATGATAAATCGCGATTCTAGGATGACCATAGAGCCGCAATACCGAGCGTCCAGCTGAGGATCATCCTGCCATTTCGACTGAAGAGAGTTGCGTATTATCTGGCAAAGACAGGCAAATGGCAACATGGAAAGCGCCGACGCCATTGTTGATAACGACGATTTCATAGGTTTCTAACCGCCCTGGCTCCGAATGGCGATCCGGCAGTAAGCGTCTTTGGAGAAGATTCGGTTGAGCCGGTCACTGTCTCAGATGTCTGTTTAGCGGTGGCCACGAGGTGTGCCAATCTCCCTCGCCTCGCTTGTGCATACGCCAAGCCGTGTTCGAGTTGGCTTCAGAGCCATGGCAAACTTGATCTCATTGCGTCTCACCTGGCCCTCATAGACGTTGACCTTGAACTGGCTACGCAACTGGGAGGTGCGACACTCAACCAGGCGAAGATAAGCTTTCTAAAGGTTCACAGAAGGACTCGCAAAAGAGCTTAAGGATATCGAGAACGACTATGATTTGGTCCTTGTAGACTGGCATTCAAATGGCAATATAAGAACTAACAAAGTTAAGGTGCGTAGTCCGCTGAAATCGAGCAGGTTTTCCGATTGATTCCGAGCAGCGTATCCGGCGAAATCGAGCAAGTTTTCCGGTGAAAACGAGCAAGCTTTTTCGTTGCGGTATGGCCCTTGGGTTTTCAGTCGTTGTCGAGCGTACCAGTGGCTTTGAGTCCGTGCGCTTTGCGCATGGATTCTCCTTCCACTTTTAGATGGTACGCGTTGTGGACGAGTCGGTCGAGAATCGCATCGGCGAGCGTGGGCTCGCCGATGGCCTCGTGCCAGTTTTCTGGAGGAAGTTGTGCGGCGATCATCGTAGAGCGTTTGTCATAGCGATCGTCGAGGATCTCCAGAAGGTCGCGGCGACCGGCTTCGTTTAAGGGTGTAAGGAGCCAGTCGTCCAGGACGATGAGATCGATTCGCGCAAGCGAAGCGAGTTTGCTTCGGTAGCCGCCTTCGGCTTTGGCGATTTCCAGGTCTGCAAGCAGTCTTGGAAGTCGAAGATATCGGGCGGAGAAACCTTCCTGGCAAGCCTTATGGGCGAGCGCGGAACTCAGGAAGGTCTTGCCGACTCCGGTCGGTCCGGAAAGAATGACGTTTCGTTTGTCCTTGAGCCACTGGCAACCCGTAAGTCTTTGAAACAATGCCTTGTCGAACCTGCGTTCTGGGCGGTGTTCGAGTTCCTCGATTCTTGCGTTCTGACTGACGCGGGCGCGCTTGAGACGCCCTTGAAGGAGCCGATTCTCGCGGAAGAGACTTTCTGCGGCAATGAGGTCGGTGAGACGTTCTTCAAAGGAGGCATTGTTCCAGGCCGGATCTTCCAGTTGACGTCCCAGAGCCTGCTTCATTCCACGAAGGTAAAGCTGGTCGAGGGCTTCGAGTGTGAGCTCCCTCATTTAGGAGTTCTCCTTGTAGTACTGAGCGCCGCGGACGTTCTTGTGGACCGGCATAGGCCCTGGCTCAAGGTCAAGCCCCGCTTGGTCGAGCCCTTTGTCAAGGATAGTCTTGACACTCTTATAGCTCAAGGCTCCGGCAGCCAGAGCCCTGGCGCAGGCTGCGTTCAGCCTTTTGAGGCCGTGCTTTTTGCCAAGGCTGATGAGCCCGAACGCGGAGTTGTAACCGTGCTGGGGGTAAAGCTTTGCCTCAAGCATGGCTTGAACCAACTTGCCGGCCGAGCCGCCGCATTTGGAGCCCCAGCGCACGAGTCTTGCCGGTGTCCATTCCTCATATTCCCGGTGGCCTTTGGGCCTGTGTTCCGGAAGCGTCGAGTAGCCGTAGCGCTGGAAGTTGCGCGGGTGGCACGCGAGGATCTTGGCGCCATCGAAGACCTGAACGACCTGCGCAGTGCAGCGGACTTGGACGCTTCTGCCAATGAGCGAGTGATGCACGCTGTAGCCGTGACCCTCGAAGGAAACATGATGGTTGGGTCCCACCTTGGCTTTCTTCCAATTGGCGAACTCGTAGTGTGTGCCAGGCAGCGGCCTTGCCGCCGGCCTGTCGATCTCCTCGAAGAGCTGGTTTCTGGAAGCCTCCGGGCCGCGCATGACCCTGGAGTTGAGCTCCTCCACAAGTCTTGAGATTTCATCGTTGAGCTCTTCAAGGCTTAGGAAAGTTCGCCCCTCGAGCCTGGCGAGCACACGCTGCTCGATACGCTGGACGCCGTTTTCGACCTTGCCTTTGTCGCGGGGCATCCTCACGCGAGCCGGAATGACGGCCAGACTGTAGTGGCGAGCAAATTCGGCGTACTCCTGGTTGAAGTCGGGTTCGTACCTGTTCGGCGAGGTGATTCCCGTCTTGGTGTTGTCCGGCACCGCAAACCTCGGCAACACGCCGTAGAACTTGAACGCGGCTACGCCCGCCGCCAGCCACCATTTCAACTCCATGCTTGGAAACGCCTTCGCAAAAAGCTTCTGGCTAACGCCGAAAGCCGAAACGAAGACCGGCACCCGGCTTACCTCTCCGGTTTCAGGATCTGTAAGCGGCGCCGTTTGTCCCGACCAGTCGACCCATATCCGCTCCCCAGGCACATGGTTCTGAGACATCCGAATCTCGGTGGTCCCTTCCCACTCGCGAAACAGATGGCAGAATTGGCTTCGTCCGAAGCCGTCCGGATTCTCCTTCTTGTAGTCCTCCCAGACGACGGTCAGGGTCATGTTCTTCTTCGTAAGCTCGCGCTGAACGGCTTTCCAGTCCGGAGTCCGTCTGAGTTCAGTTTGCTCGTTACGGGCAAAGAGCAGCTCTTCGAGCCGCTTGTCCGAGCAGTCTTCAGGCACCGGCCAACCGATCCCGGCAAGTTCGGCACGGCGAAGATATTCATGGACGCTCGAACGGGCGATGTTGCAGGCCGAAGCGATCTCACGCTGCCTCGCCCCCATCTCGTAGTGGAGGCGAAGAACCTCTCGAATCTTTCTCATATCAATGGGTTTCCTTGGCATGTCGTCCCGATTTTCGGGACTGCCGGTCGTGGAAACCCAAAGGCCACACCGCCAGAACGGTCTGCTCGTTTTCACCGGATACGGTGCTCGTTTTCAGCCGGAGCACGCAATGGAGATAGATCAGCTCACAGAAGAAGAGATTCACAATCAATATGCCGAGCTACTCGGTCCAATAAACAACTGTCTGCGAGACCTAATTGCATCGCGAGGGAGCGCCACTGCGCTGGCAGACCTCCCCGAATTCGCTGAGATTGTCTCTCAGGCGGGATGAGGAAGAGCCTCCTCTAGCCAACGGGAGTTACACTTCCTTGTATGAGCGCAGAGTTGGTTTGTCTCAATTGCTTTGGCAACCCAGGATTGAGAGTGTGGGTTGACGAGCATCAAATCGACCCAGCAGATTACGAAGAGCCGACGTGTGATTTTTGTTCGCCCGATAAAGCAAGCTCCGTTCTCGCTGACGTTTCCGACCTTGCCTCTTACGTGTTGGAGTGCATCGAGGCTAGATATGCTGATCCTGCGGAAGAACTCCCATACGAAACAGCGGAAGGAGGCTATCAAGGAGAAGTTCTCGACGCTTACGAAGTCCTGGATGACGCCGAATTAGAGCTTCCGAACGACTCAAAAAACAGGCTCCGGGATATTCTCGCGAACCACCTTTCGGACCATGATTGGTGCGAGAAGGACTATTTCGCTCTTCGAGAGGATCAAGCTCTTCGATACTCTTGGGACTCATATGTCCGGGTTGCCAAGGAGGGCACGGTTCTGGAGTTTATGTATGGAGAGAATCCCGGAGACAGGGAGGAGATTCCTCCTGCTGAACTTTTGGAATGGCTTACGGAGCGCGCGAGTGAGTTCGGGCTCGTCAAGACCTTGAAGGCGAATCATCGGTTGTTCAGAGTGCGGTTGCAAGAGTCCGAAGGTCAGTTCACCACGTCAGATGACTTGGGCCCCCCGCCAGCCTATCTAGCTAGGCAACCAAATCGACTCAATCCACGCAACACGGAGATGATGTACGCATCCGATGATGCAAAGACTGCTCTGGCTGAGACGGCAACTACTGGAGGACTCTACGCAGTCGGTGAGTTCTGCCTTCTAGACGAGTTACGAGTCCTAGATTTGACCGAGCTACCGGAACCCATCTGCTTCTTCGACCTGGAGAACGCTGATGTTCGCGACGCAGTATTCTTCCTTCGACATTTTGCCAAGCAGGTCAGTTTGCCGATGTCAGCGCTTTCCGACCCGGATATCGAGTATCGGCCGACGCAAATAGTTACACAACACTTTCGGCGCCATTTGCGAGCAGAGGGTGATCCTGTCCACGGCATTCGCTACCACAGCGCTCGATTTCCTGGTGGCGTGAACGTTGGGCTGTTCGGCGAGGCGATAACACTCTGTGATAGGCCGCCTGAAAAACGTCCGATTCGTATTCAGTTCCCAAATGAAAGGAGCTATTTGCAACTTGTCAACGTAGATGAAGTTGAGATTGCTGGTCCAACCTGAGGAATCCGCGCAAGGAGCTAGTCTCTTGGCATCATTCAAACGAAACCCCGGACAGGCAGTCTTAGCGAATCCATCGAGCGATGTTCCCAAGAGGGTGCAGTGTGATGCCAGTCATTAACGGGGTTGCTTTGGAGAAACTCATAAATGAGTGGCATTGACCGATCCATAGGCGAACTGCTTGTTCCACTGAGAAGCGCTACGGTTGCGATTGCTTTCATTCCGTCACAGTCCGAAGCTAAACCAGCCATCTTTAGTTGCTTTGGAGTCAAGTGCGCTGATCAAATTTATCTTGTGACGGCGGGACACGTGCTTGAGGCCATCGACAAAGCGTTTGAACAGTACCCAGAAGGGAGATTACGACTGAAAAGCATTACGTCAAAGGGATTCTCGACTCCTTGGCGCTTGGAGCCCTTTTCGTGGACGTCGCTCTCTGAAACTTTCAAGACGCTCTCCGCAAACGGTGGGCTAGACGTTCAGGGTGATTATCTTGACCCCTCGCTTGTGGAAGAGATTGATATCGGGGTGATGCGCCTCGGCCCCCTCTACGTTGATAACCTTAGGGCTGATGGTTTCCGGCCTTTGGAGCTCAATGCCTTGGGCTTCCCACAACGGGATGAGTTGGAATCACTTGTTTCGGGTGGCGCTGACGTTAGCTGCTACGTGCATGGAGCCCTAGAGGAGAGTGTTGAGGTAACTGATCCGGATAACGACTTCGAGTACATCTGGGCGATTCTTCCAATAGGCATCGTCGATACTAGCCAACCCAGATTCGCATTTGAACCTCTTTGGGATAGAACCATTTACAGCCGAGGTGTTAAGGGAATGAGCGGCGGCCCCGTAGGTTTTCTTGGAAGAGACGGAGTGCGTGTCGTCGCCGTGCAATCATGTCAGTCAACCAACGGCAGCGCATTCCCTACTAAACTTCATGCTTGGGACGCTCAGTTCATTGAGCCTATACTCCGGGCATTGGTCGAAAGAGATCAAATTCAGAATTAAGCGAGTGTGTCTCACATCCGCCAAGGTCCGCACCATCACCGTCCGAATTGGCTGGAGCGCTTCGAAGTAATGGAGAGAATGTGGCGCGGATTGCTCAAGCTTGGGTTGTGAGCTCGCGAAATGAACAGATCAGGATGCCAACAAAATTGGCTCTGAATCCTGTTGGCACAAATATTGGCAGACTGTCTGCGGAAACAGGCGGAACTGTGCGGTTTGCTATTGCGGATCGGGTGTTCAGTTTGTCTACTTATCAGGTTCAAATTCAAGTAGACAAACTAACTGAAACCTGGTCGGGGCGACACGATTCGAACGTGCGACCTTCCTCCTTCGCCCACGGAGGGCTACGGCGGACAGGCTTTCCACCCCATGAAGGCGCAGCAAAACTGCGCCACGAAGGGAAGGGAACTGGTTGTGCAAGCACAACGACGCGATGGACTTTTTCGTTTTGGGGTTTTAAGAATTACTGGTCGGGGCGACACGATTCGAACGTGCGACCTCTTCCACCCCATGGAGCTTCAGAGCCCAACCCAATGCTTCACTCTGGCTAATTTGAACCTAAGTTCGTCTCGACCGTACCGTCAAATGATACCCAGTTTGACCCCGTCTGCCCAAAGTTTGGGCAGACAATGGCAGGCATCTTAGAGAGTCAGGTGGCATGGGAATTCGGACTGGATGCAATGGGCGCTATTTTCGCGTCGATGGAATACCTGTTGAAGGGCCTCTCAGATATGGGTTGGCAGCACTATCTCCAAAGGAGAGTGATCTGCCCCTGCTACGGACACGGACCAATGATTGCAAGCACACGAGCGAAGTAGTTCGCCGGTTTGCACCTCGGTTCACCCAGCGGTTTTTGGGCCGACCAAGGGTAGTCGCCCAATTTGAACCTAAAATGGGTGGTATTCGGCTCAACCCTCATCGATATTTCACGTCTCAATCGTTCCTCCATTCTGTCGTCTCTCATTCGTCTTTGAAATCTCGATTCGGGGCGCGTGCCGGGCCCCTGGCGGAGCCCAAAGGCACGCCTTGCCCATCCTTTTTACGAAGGGACCTGCTCGATCGTCTGTTTGGCCTTTGTGCCGTGTCGCGCCCGGGTTTTCGGATTTCGTTCGGTTATTGGTATACACAGCAGTCTGATGTGCGGTCGGCAGGAATACCGCCGTGCCAAGGTGATCTGCTCCTGTGGCGGTCAATCGTGGATACGGACCAATGTCGGCGGTGAGACTGTGTCCGCCGTATACTTGGTTTTCTTGTGCGTTACGAAAAGCCGCAGGCGCAAAATCCAAACCAGATAACGGTCAATCAACACGTCTTACCATCCCGAAGCATCGAACGGTTTGCCCGAAACGGGGCCGTCGAAGTCCAGAGAGTTGGGACCAAGGATCGGTTTCTTGCACAACCCAGTAATGCAGTGTTCTGTGCTCGGCGAGTATGGGATCAGAAAGCCGAACGATTGAGCAAGCCAATCGAAGATCGGTTCCAGGCCATTGTCGAGCAGGTTCTTAACCAACCCCATACACCGTTGGAGAAACGTGAGTCTTTGCTCGTGACAGAGTTCTATGCGCTGGTCCTAACCCGTGCAAGATTTCGCGACAACCCCATTGCGCCTAGAAGGCTCATCGGAATTAAACCTGGCCAAGGCTTCTCAAAGGACGAGCAAGAAAAGCTTGAACACGCTGGAGTCACCACATTGGACTCGGATGGCCTTCTGCCAGGAAGGTCAATCGTTGGAATGCATTTCTGGTCGCAATATGCTCGCTACCGCGATGGGTACAAATACTTGGCCTGGAATGTTGCGACGTGTACCGACGGAGAGATCATCGTGCCGGACACCTTAATCAGGCAGGGGTTCATTCCCCTTACGCCGTCAATCCTGCTCTCAGCCGAAGGATACGGTGGGCTCGTTTCGCGACCAGCCCTAATTTCCTTTAATCAACGGTCGATGGCGAGCAGTAAGACGTATTGTTTTGCATCTCGCTTTGCCTCCTGCCCCATCAGGTAGTAATCGTCTTGCCCCTGTAGGTTTGCTGATTCCGGTCCAAATCAGCCCCGGATGTGGAAATCGGGCTCCCCACACGGCGCATTTCGAGCTCTCCTGAGAGCGACATCCTGACTGAACTTTACATCGCGAGGGTTATTCTCTGTGTGAAAGCCAGCTACGCACCTGAACTTTGCCAGCTTGAACCATTGCTTGTAAGCGGATATTGTGCCTAGAAGGATCAACCCACATCTCTTCCTCAGCAGCCAGCGCACCGTCGTCAGGGCTGATTCCATAGTTTGTGACCTTCGAAGCCCGAGCTGCCCCGTCATATCCTGGAAACAGGGAGGTTGCGGATACTCCGAGTGCTCGCACTAAGTGGAGCAAGTCCTGTGCTTGCGAATATGGAAGCGTCAACTTCTTAAACGGTGGCGGAAACTGCAAGCCGAATTCACGCTGCCGGCGGGCTTCAAGATCATTAAATCCCTCATTCCATCTTGGTGGCGTACCAAGGTCTGCTCCTGGAACGTACACGAACATTCCGTGCTGGGCCTGGACGTTATCGTTCCCGAAATAGGGTGGTCGGTAGCACGACAGTCTGGGAGCTGGTAACGGATCGGGATTTGAACCCCAAACGTGCGGCGGAGCGACCTCTTCGTAGATCCAGATCGCCAGGCTTCCTTCGTTATGTCTGCCCAGTAAGGAGCCTTCCGCCGCAAAGTAAGCCGCAACATATGGGTTGTCGGTCCAGTCGAGAAGTCTGGTCGGAACGCCGTAGTGCTGAGCAAGTGCAAGGCATTCGAGAATGTCGGTCGGCGGCCACTGCAACGGCGTCTCGCCGTCCTCTTGGTCGATTTCATTGAATCGTGAAATGGACGTTAGCATTTCCTCGCGTCCCCCTGGAATGCTAAGACCCTGCTGATCGGCCATCAAAACGAACTGAAATACTGCCGAAGCTTCAAAGTAGACGAGGGCTTCGTATGAATCTGGCTCTCGAACGTTGATGAGGTTTTGATAGTCACCGACTCGACGCCACGCGGTTGGAAGCAGAGACCATTCAGCCTGTCCGTGGCCACGAAAGCTTGATGGCTTTTCAAGAACTCCGTGGGTGGGAGAAATGGCTTCGATCAGGTCTCTCGCCTTCAGAAATCTCCACTCCTCAAAGGAAGCCCACTCGTTTTCTGACGCCTTACCCATCCTCGTTATAGTCTGGCCTGATTCTTGAGTGAATCGTTGGCACGTGTCAGGCCGTACCCTCAGCAGGGTGCTTTGCGCACTGATGCCTTCACGCGACCCAGCGCGTCCACCGTAATCCTGGCGATACACTCAAGTTCGCCCACTGTTACGCTACGCCCTGCGTTGTTTGTCTGAAGGTCGGGGACGGCACCTCCGAGGGAGCACACGAATCCGCAACACGTGTAGAGCCTCCGACTGAGAGTAGTAATTGCCAGTAACGTGCCAATTTGGGCTAATAAAACTAGTTGGCGAACGGCGGGGATTCGGTGTAAGATGGCTGACGTCACATCTGAACAGTTACCAAACCCTCGGCAGTGCAGTCAACCATGAAGAAAAAGGCAAAAGTTTGGTGCTGGTTCATCGCTGCGGCCGTCGCAGCGTACTTTGCCTTGGCGCCAAGTGTTCAGGCGGTGTATGCCGATGGCGGGATCTACCTGCCGAAGCAGGATTATCGTGTCGCCTGGAATGGCCATGACAGAGAGGTCACGATGGCCTGCCGGATCTGGAACCTGGGCCTTAAGCCTGTACACCTCAGCATGGAACCGAGCTGTGGCTGTCTTGAACTTTCCTGGCACGACATCGTGGTTGGACCGCTCCAGTCGGCAAGCTTGCGCATCGACACACACACGAGCGCCTTCATGCCGGGCGTTAACAAGAGCATCGCGATTAAGACCGACCGCAAGGATAAGCAATTCCTATTCATCAACGTCGAGGGGGTTGCCGACACGGCAAACCGCTAGTACCTGTCTGGGCTTGAGCCCACCTATTTGCTGGAGGATGAAATGATTCGAAATAAGTCGTTGTTTGCAAGCTGCCTTGCACTCCTAGCGATCATGCTGACCGCAGGCCCATCTAGGGCTGGCGATGGTGGAGGTGGCGATGGCGGTGTGGGTGATCCCACGACCGGCAACTGCAATACCTACAACATTCCGCTCGGCTACACAACTTGGAGTTCCAACACCTGCGAGTTGCAGGCGACGGGCGACGGCTACATTTGCGTAGGCGCCAACTCGAACTTCAAATCGTCGCTAGGCTCACAGTGCGGCTCATCGAGTACACCAACCGGAGCGAACTGCATTGGGGTGAGCGGTATCCCGGTTCCCATCTATGAGCAGGACGCGGACTGCGTACCGGGCTTCTTTCTCGGGCAGATCGTTAGCTGTAGCGCAGGCTCATCGTATGGCAGTTGGTATGACACGGGCGAGACGTCGAGTGTCAATAGCTGCCAGTGCAGCGCATGCACGTACTAGTCAGAACTTTCCTGTCGCGAGCCGAAGTGGCCGCGACAGGAACCCGGCAACGCTCAGCATCGCACATCCGAGGCAGCATGAAGAAGCTAGGCACATTGAGCGTGGTCGTGACACTGATGCTGTTGGCTTTGAGTACGACGGCGAACGCCGATCCTCTAAGCGAGGCTTGGGCATCGGTCGAGCGGGCGTCCCAGGCCACACTGCCAAGTTCCTTCACCTGGAGATTCCGTTCGTTCGTCTTTCACCAACCGAAGTCACGCGAGGTCCTTGACCGTGTGCGAGCGGACTTTGTCAACCAAGGAGTTCACCAAGGTCTGTCCAAAGATGCCTCCGCCACGTACGCTGAGAAGCTAACCGCCCGTGTTGCCGATGCGCGGACGGAGCTTCGCTGGGGGACAAAAACCTGTACGGTGAACGGTGACGTCGTGAAGGCCACCTGTTACACCGAGTCGCTACAGCGGGGTGATGCTCCCACCAAACCAATAAACAAGACTATCACCGAGTACGTCAGCCCTCGGTATCGCACGCGATTCTTCGATCCACACGACAGACTTCCGGGTGAAGTTGACTTCATACGGCCGAATGAGAACTCATTTGGCTACACAGGCGGCATGGAACTTGACCCCTACGTCCTTGGTTTACGGCCGCTGACGCTGCTCTTTGATGCCAAGAACGTCGTGTCGTCCGGGCGCTCGATTACCCTCGCAAGGGCGATCAAGGAAGATGCGGGTATCGATCACGAGGACACCGTGACCTGGGATGACGAGAAGCAGATTCCCCTCACGTTGAAGTTGGCGGCAGGTCCGCAACGGCGAATTGCAGTTGAGTATCTCGTGACCGCGACACGGAAGATTGCCGGGCACACGGTTCCATCAAGAGTGACCTACCGGGTACTCCACGGCAATGGGAAAGAATCGGCCCGCACCGAATACGAGCTCGTCAGCGCCACGTTCGGCACCAGCGTCGTATCGCCAGACATCACAGCGATGGGGCGGCTCGACGTGCAGGTTGTGGACTACCGCCTGGGTCGAGGAAACGAGCGGCAGTACAAGTACGGCCGTCAGCTCTTGAGCGAGCAGGAACTCGCCGCCATGGGACGCCCTCTTCCGCGAACCATCGTGCACCACGATGGGAATCCGTACCTCCTGCCCCTTGGCGCTATGGCCGGCATTTTCCTCGTCATTGGGCTCTGGCAAATCAAAACCACCAAACGGCAGGGAGCGTAAGGGAAACATGCACGTTGGTTCAGAATGGGTGAGGAGAGTTCGACTCCTGAAGCGAGGCAGCGCTTTCTTTGCTCTCCTGCTCTTCGTGCAGCCCGTGCCGGTGTCCGCCCGGTCACAGGCGGCGGAGCTGACCTTTTCGTCGTATGGCGAGCCGATTGAAACGGTGGTGAAACGCCTCGCCGAAGCAATGCACCTGCCGCTTCGTGTCACGCCCTCCGCCGCCGGCAATGTCGTCGCCGTCAACGTGCATGCAGTAGCTATCGATCGCGTGCTTTCGGAACTTGCCGCCGTAACGTACTGCGAGTGGTCGAAGGCATCAGATGGGACCTACTGGCTCAAGAGCACGGCCAGAAGTGAAGCGCGGGCGAGGCAGGCTGACGAGGAGTATGAATCCGCCCGCTACAAGAAAGCGCTCGACAGGCTGCGAGCGAGTCTGGCCACGAAGCCAGCTCTGACCCTGGACAGCGCACAACAGCTCGTCAGCGAGCTACGAGCGCTGCGCAAGAAGTCGACGGAACTGAGCGGTGTTGATCTCTACCGGGCAAGCCTCAGGCGAGACGCCCTCGAGGCGCAAGGCCCACTCGGCGAGCTGTTTGTCCGTTTGCTCTGTGATCTAGGGCCGGCACCATACGCGACGTTGCCCGAAGGCATACGGGTCACGTTCTGCCCCTCTCCCCACGCTTCGCAACGCCCGCTTCCAAGTGAATCGAGCGAGGCCTTTCAAGCCTTTAAAGAGGAGCAGGGCATGTGGCTTGAGGCGCTACACAAGGTCCCGCCTACCGGTTTTGAGCGACGGGCTGGCGGACTGAGCTTTCAGTCGCTGCTCCTTGAGAAGCCCGTTGCCGATTCTTGCCGGGTGCTCTTGAGCCTGACCAAGAGTTTCCTCGGCAAGTCCACCGAGGCGGAACTTGCGATCTATGACATGAGTGGCAAAAGCCTTGCTCAGCTCCGCAAGGTCATCAGCCCAGACGACGCTCCTCTCGGCAAGGAACCTGAGGACGATGCACAGATTGCCGTCCGAGATGTTTCGCGGCAGGTGGCTTCGGTGTTTGAAGGCATGAGCGCCGCGCAATTCCGCCCAGGCTTTGCAAAGAAGCCCGTTTCGGAAGCCGTGCGCTCTATCCTCGTAGATCCCGAGCAGCACGAGCCCCTGTCGTTTTTGCCCTCAGACGTTCTCTTCGGCATCGCCAAGGCCAAGGGTCTCAATCTTGTCGCATCGATTCCCGATGATGCGATAGTGCTCAATTGGTGGGTGCGTGACCTCAGCCACCTCACCGTCGGTGAGGCGGTCAAGGTGTGCCGAACAGGGAATGTATCGCTCGAGGCTGGCGACGGTTTCCTCCGCGTGCGGCCTCAGGCTCCAGCTACTGCCCACGAGTCGGCTGTCAGTCGCAAGGCGCTGGGTGCGCTCCTGAAGAAATCCGTGTCGAACGGCCGACTCGCAATCGACGATATGGCAACCTACGCGCTTGGCGGACCGCTAAACCGTGAGTGCGACTTCATCGGACCAGCGACGCTCGCCGTCCTCGCGCCGTACTGCGCCTCATGCTTGGCACGCAACGATTGGGATTCTCTCAGGCTCTTTGGCATGCTGGGCCAGGTGGACAAACGGCGTGCGGAGAGCGGCATTGCTCTCCCGATGGCATCCCTTTCGCCAGGTGCAAAGGGTGCGATCGATCGCATCGCCTACGGCATACCCGGGACGAGGTTCCGTCTTGGCCGCGTTACGCCGGCGGAAGCGACCATTGCGCGCGGCATCGGCCGCGAGCCGTCCGAAGCGATGCCGAACGGCTTTCCAAGCGGTGCTTTCTTGGGCTTGAAATCGGGACAAGAGGCAGTACTCTATACGAGCGATGCTAACCGGCGTGGGCAAATGCGGGGCTACACGCCGATTGAACTCGGGCAAGCGATGTATGAACTGCGGCAATCCGGAAAGGATCCACGCCAAGTTTTCCAACATTACCAGGTGGTCAATCGACCGGCGGTTACGCTCACCTTTTCGTTTACGAAGTACTGCTGGGCCGAGCGAACGCTCTCTGCAACCGATGAGCCGGAACGTGAAACGACCTACGCCGGCTTGCCAACCTCGATTCGGCAGGCCATTGAGCGGGAACTCTCCTCTCTACAGCAGATGACCGGCAGTTCGGGAGGTTCAAGGCAAGGCGCTCCGCCTCCGTAGGGCAGAGTAGTCGGATCCAGCGGAACGCACATGCTAGAATGCGATGCTGACACCGCATCGGCCTCGACATCAGTCAAAACCGCCAGCATCTGATCCTGCGCGCACCTCTCTTCCTTTGGCATTCCTCTCCTCCTAGTTTGGATACGGATTGTCTATGTCGATCGTGGAACGTTTGAGGGGAACCGTTCCGCACCAACGGGTAAGACTTTCAGTGCGTCCTGAACTTCGCATAAAAACTGAAAAGTGCCCTCAGAGGATCCATCTGCATATTGTCCCTCGGGTGCATCCTGACTCACTGAAGTAGTGCTGGGCCTTCCTCTCATACTCCATTGGTTTAGAAGCTATGGCCATAGTGAGTCGATAGTGAAAGCCTGAGTCGCCAAGTCCTGGCTTCAAGGATGTTTCCGCATTTGACTCATCCTTCGGGTAGATTTGGTCCGTTGTCAGGGCTAAGATTCAAATGAGAAGGTTGCGAGGATATATCGGAAGTTCGACAGAAGGGATCGACATTGCCAGAAGTATCTACGCTTCCTTAGAGGACGACGCTGAGATGGTGATTTGGGATCAGGATCAAATCCGTCCTGGCAAATCCACGCTTTACGAAATCGTGAAGAGTATCAAGAACTCAGATTTCGCGATTCTGATCTTCTCACCAGACGACAGGGTAACGAGCAAAGACGCAACTCAAGACGCGCCGCGAGACAACATTGTCCACGAATTAGGGCTCTGCCAGGCGCAACTAGGCATAGAGCGGACATTCGTCGTTATTCCGAATGACCCTGCCATAAAGCTCCCTTCCAACATCATGGGAATTACCCTATTGAAATATGATGCACATCGGCGAAGGGAAAGCCTCAAGTCAGCAACAGCCACCGCTTGCCACATTATTCGTAACACGATCAGTAGCTTTGAACCCCTCTCGAAGATCACCGACAGGTCCCTGGCACATGATCCGTTGCCGTCCCTTCGCTCCGACCGACGGTTATTCGGAGATCACGCGAACCGGGTGGTTGCACTCTTCGACTATGAGTCCGGTGGTGGATTTCTCGGGCAGATGAATCTGTGGAAGGAACCGGCATCCTTCTGGGATCAATCGTATCAGACCTCATACGAAACCTGGGCACGACATAAGTGTAAATTGCGGACCGAAGATGTGTTGGGAACCTGGTTCAAAGTAGCCTTCTTCCGACAAGAGGACGGAGAAATTGGCTCGCGGGCATTTCGGTTGGAGCTAAAGGGAAGTCTTAATGACGAGTCAGGCGAGGCCGAGGAATCTCGTTTATATGCCATTAACGAAGATCCTTGGCGTGATGAATGGAGGCTCGAGAACGGCCTTCTTATAATTCGAATAGGAGCAAACCTGTTAACTGTGGTTGGCTCCAAGCGAGGACGGCATTCTGGAGTCGAAGATGGAGCCGACGGTCAGCATAGTGGATTTTTTAGACTCGGACGAGTTCAAAGTGGCGCCTTGATGCCAGTAGAGTAAGCCCACGCTAGATCCTAGCGCAGAATGTTCCTACTGCTGTGACGAAAACAGTCTCGACCACTTCCTCGGAGGCTGAGTATCGGAGGTCAACGACCGTAAGCGGTAAATCTGAACCTGATACCACCATCCGAATGACAATGCGACACACTTTCGCCGGTCATCTCCGTCCTCAGGTGGGAGGACTTCAATCGAATTCTCGATGAATTCCTCAAAGTGAGATACTGTAAAACTATGTCAGAATTACTCGAGGTCCTCACCATGGTGAAATAAATCGATGCTGTCCGACTTGCTAACCCAAATCCGTCGCCTATTCTCAAAGGTACAAGACAACGCTCATAAGCAGCCGATAGTTGACACAATCAAGGCGGTCGGAAAGATAGATGCTGAACTTGCAGACCAGCAAAAGAGCAGTAGTGTTTCGGCGAGTTTGGGCTCGGGAGGGGGTTCTAGCGAACCCTTGGAAAGGTACCTGTTACTGACGGATGCTCTGGTTAAGACAAGAATTCGGGGGCAAAAAGAGGCGTACCAGCGCAGCTCGGTTCGCTTCGACAATCCCTACGTGGGCTTCGCACTGACAATCTTGATATGCGGTGTGTTGGGGGTTTGCTTCAACAACATCAGCTCCATACCTATTCGAGTTGCGACGATTGGCCTGGATGTGCTCGGAGGCGTGGCCATCACGATTACTCTTCTCATATTTGCCCTACAGGTGAGTCGGAAACGAGCGCTGGCAACCTCAATGGCAATTGAATACGCGTCTGTTGAAGCAGGATACGAGCTTCAAAGGGCAAAGGCACGACTTTCTATGGGAAAGGATGAAGCCGACCAAAATGCGGCGATTGAGGCCCTCCAACGGTGGCTTGCTCAGGCTTTTGGCGACCTTCTGAACTTGGAACGTAACCTCCCGTTTCTGAGCAGGTATGCCTTTACCTATAGGCGCACCGAGTCATTTGTGCGCCAAAAGGGACAGGCCATCAATACCTCCGATGCGATCTTGGCTCTCAACGTCGCTCTTCAAAAATATAGTCCTCAAGGAACAGCGCTTTCCCAGATCAACATTCTTATTTCATTCCTTGGCACGATCTCACTCGGGATTGCTGTCTGGTTTGCAATGGCCACCTTAGGCAACATTGCAACACCCAAAGAAGGAGCGTCGTCGGCAGACGTCGCAGTTCTTCAGCAAGTGAACTATGTGCGCGGTTTTGTTTCGGTCGCCGCACTGCTCATAGCCGCGTCTTTCGCGAAGTACATGGTCCAGTTGCTCCGTGTAGGAGTTAACGAGCTTCATAGGCATACCGATCGGGAACAGTCAATTAACTGGGGTCTCATCTACCTACACAGCGTCAACCAAGACCGGCAAACGTGGTCTGATTTTCAAAAAGCGATGGAAGTGGATAACTCACTTTCAGGAAATGTTATCGAGAGTCTCGATCCAGCATCGATTGACCTACCGTTGGGGCAGGTTATTCAACAACTCTCAAAAAGGTTTGGCAAGAAGTAGCGATAGCTGACTGAGTAACCATACTTTGTGACGCTAGATCCCTTTGACTGGCTTCTAAAGATCAAAACTATCGGTGCACTCCGTTTTTTCGCAAGATTTCCCCCATTCGAGAGAAGCAAGATCGGGTGCCAGTTGGTTAGCGTAATGTTGTCGTACATCCTCGCTTGCAAAAGCATAGCCTCGTCGATCTTGGCGCAGCAACCCACAACGAACGGCCAACTGGAGCGTAGCCTCAAGCCTCGACGGTATCAAATGAGCCTGTATTAACGTCTTGCGCAATGCACCCGCCTTAGCAACCGACGTGCCGCCAAAGAAGAAGAATAGTATGACGCTGCTAAGTCCATCCACGCCACCAGATATGCCCTCTTTTGTGCCGAACCCGAGGGTGTAGGTAAGTCCCACACCGACTACTCCGGCAATCGTGACAAGAGCAGCACGCCTAACAGCATTCAGGCGCGTTTCCGCATTCATTTGATTCCACCTCATTCTGACTCGTGCAGGCTTCAACTTGGCCCCAAACACCGCAAAGGAAGTTAAGCTAAGCATAAGCCCGAACGCCAAAGCCTGTGCCCAGCCGATTTCTAAGCTCATTATGATAGAGATCACTGTTGCGCAGGTCAAGAAGCCGGGCAGGAACCTTAAGTCAAAGGTCCACTTTCCGCTTTGGCGAGCAATCTGATAGGGGTTGTCACCTGTTCGCCAGAAAAGAACGCTAAAGACTGCTGCGGCGCATATAAAAGTTGTCAAGCCCTGCGCAATGGCCAACGCCCATCCGGATTCTCGTCTAAGGAGACCTGGGGAGGATATTACTATCGTCGTTCTAGCGATCGCAAAAGCGAGTGCCACGGCTAAGCCAAGCCTAAAACCCCGTACCTGGCGATACGCGAATACAACAACGAAGCTGGCGAGTGCTACGCCGGCCACGGCGCCTAGACCATGACTGAAAGCTATTTTTGCCGATTTGCCCGATACGAGCCATTCAATGAAAACTGCCGTGAAGGACGTTGAGCCAACCAATAGGAAAACTCCACGTCCGATCGCCAAGGCGGCCAATTTCCGGTAATCGATCATGAGCTGCTGTGGCAGCTCAGTCGGCTGTAGGGCGTCAATGCAAAATAGTTTGCCTTTCCCTACTTGGCCGAGATAGTATGCAATCGACGGCAATAGAATACGTAGACTATGCAGATCAACGGCTAACCGTAGGTCTCTCAGTTCCCTACGATGTTTTAATAGTTTACGCGTGGTGCTGGTCTTCGTATCTCGTTCTAAAGCGTCAGCACGGTACTGCCTGAATTTGGCCGCGAGGTAGCTATCGTGGACCCTTTTAAAGAGTGCTTCCGTGCCTCGAGCCTGTACAATGTCATCTAAAGCACTGGCACCGAACTCTTCAAAAACCGTAGCGAGCACTTGGAGTTCAAATGGGCTTCTGCTTATTCTTGTGAGGATGGTGACGTGATCACGAAGAAATCTG